>Ga0114934_10001331_pt1 | contig 16071 bp, 18 predicted proteins | sample 4SBtaG_2_FD_99695 | JGI IMG/M metagenome (GOLD analysis project Ga0114934, IMG submission 99695) | Deep subsurface microbial communities from Kolumbo volcano to uncover new lineages of life (NeLLi) - 4SBTROV10_white metaG | ecosystem: Environmental > Aquatic > Marine > Volcanic ... | reverse complement strand
TTACCTGGTCTGTTTTTGTACATAGATATAGCTTTATAAGGGTTAAATGTAGTTTCATCCTCCTCTTCAACCATAAGACCACCATTTAATGCACCTATTCTTCCGCCATTAGCAGCCATAGCTACTTCTTGTGGTTGCTCCATGCCTTGACCTTCTTGTTGCTGTTGCATGATTGCTTGTACGAACTGTTCAAAAGTTAATGTGCCACCTTGGTTTTTATATTTTACAAATTCTGCCATAAGCATTTGTTCTATTTGTTCTTGACCTGGCTCTCCGCCATTCATTAATCCTGCTCTTCCACCATCAGCTGCATAAAAATTTGATTTTATAAATTGTTTGCCCGGCATAAAAGATAATGTGCTTGCGCCAGGGTTAGTGTAATGTGCTCTTGCCTGATTTCTTATATCGGCAATACTTGAAGGAATTTGTGTCCATGATTCTTCATCAACTTCTTCTTCTTCATCACCTTTCATTAAGAATGGTGCTGCTAATGCTGCTGCACCTGCTAATCCGAATGCATGTTTACCGCTGAACTGTCCACTTGACCATGGGTTTAAAAATCTTCCAAGACCTTTAGTAAAGAATCCTCCGCCACCAGCTGTTCGTGGACCACCAAATAAAAACTTACCGGCACCTTTAGCTTTACCTAGGCCACCCATCATTCCAGATAACTTGCCCCAACCAGAACCTGCTCCAAACCAAGAGCCTCCTCCGAAGGGAGCACCCATTAAACCTGCAGTTATTGCAGCCTTACCTATAGGGCTTTTAACAATCTTTTTAACACCACGGACAGCTTTCTTAACTAAGCTTCCTAATCCGTAGAGTTGTCTGGGTTCTTGCATTCTTGAAATTGCCATAATTTTACCTTAATCTCCTACTTTACTTTGTTTTAGCGAACAAATCAAGCTTTGGGAGAACGACCGTAACATCCTGTTGAATGTCCTCATTTGGAATTCCTTTAGATACCCAGCCCTCTCTTGTTTCATAAGTCTCGCCTGTTTTCTTGTTTTTATATATTGTTCTTACTTCTTGCGGTGTAATTACCGGTACTTCTTGTTCACTCATTAGTCTATTTTCTCCTTTTTAATGTTTAAATAACTGATGGTAATAACTACTCCATCACTTACTGTTCCTGCTGTTGTATATTTAAGCAGTTTACCCCCTTCTACTACCATTGGATTTGTTAGTATTTCTACACTAGCTGCCGTAGATAATGTTTGAGTATGTATTACTTCAAAAGCATTATTCGTAATAGTTATTGTAGGTGTATTAGAACCCGATTTATTGGTAACATGAAGAGATTTAATAATAATGGTTTCATAAACTGCAGGCGATAATAAAGTATCAGTTTCAGCTGCTGTCACTGTTTTACCATAAAATTTATATTCGTTTTTTATTGCCATTATTCTAAGAAAAAGTTTCTAGCTTCTATCTCCTGTTTCATATCGTCTTGATATGAAGTGTTAAGTTTATTGATAACTCCGTCAAGATCTCTAACCAAAGATTGAAAATCTTTTTGGTCGTAGTCTTCACCTGCTCTTGTTAATGATTGTACGATCTTTGCCATTATAATATACTTAATAGTCCTCCATATCTTAAACCTACTCTTCCACCAGTTGCCATTAAATCATCTCTGGTGCTGTGCGTAGGGGTTCCTTCTGGTCCTTTACTTCCCGGATCTCTTGTTATTGACCCATGGCCATCCCCTCCTCCGGTGTGATCAATCTTTCCAATAAGTGGGTTGTTAGGTGAGAGTATGTTTGGGTCACTTTTTTGTTTTTCTATTTCTTTTTGTTGTTTTTCCCACTCATATATATCGTCTGCTTTTTGCTTTGTTTTTTGCCAATTTTGTTTTGCTAAATTTATATTTCTTAAATTACTAGTTAGATTAGTTGTTATTCCATATTTTTCTTCAATATCTTCATCGCTAATAGTTCCATCTATTATACCTTGTATATCCGCTGCGCTTATATTATTAAATTTATCACCCATTAACGTTTCACTTATTCTACCTGTTCTTTTATCAAAAGTTCCTTCATCCATCATTGCTGCATTGTATCCAGCCATAATTCCTTCTGGTGTATTATACCCACCTTCACCAGCTACTATTCTACCAATGTCATCAGTATAAACACCTGCTCCTCTCAATTCATTTTCCATGATGGCTCTTTGATTTACAGGCATATATTTTCCAAGAGTATCTCCTAAAAATTCAGCACCTCTTTTCATCGCACCTATATACGGTACATAATTTAAAGCGGTGTTTATTCCTTTTGCTAGTCCTGTAGGTTCTGGTTTATTATAATAATCGGCGCCTTTATAGTTAGGATCCACTTCCATCATTTTCATATTCATAGTAGCAGTTAAATTAGGATCATAGCCGTCGACATATTGTCTATATTCATAGTTAGGTCTGTAGTCTGTTCTATAATTATTGCCACCTCCACCTCCACCAGAATTAATGAAAGCATTAGTGTTAGGTATTCCATATGATGTTGTTACTTCTTCTTCTTCTCCTTCTACTTGTGGCAAGTAAGATTTATCTACTAAAAAATTAGTTCGAGGGACAAATGCTCGAAGTTGTTCATCTGTTAAAGCCATTATCTTCTTCCTCCTGGATGTATATCCAATCTAAATGTACCTAGTTTCCAATCTTGACCAGCAGCTACATTAGCTACTTTAAATTGAACAGCTCTTCCTCTTATTCGAGTATCAACTTTGGTACTTGCTGTTGTTATATCATAGTTTGTAGTGGTTGCACTACTATTTGGATAGTTTCGAGTGATTAATGAGATTCGAGTACTACCTGTTTGACTAATAAAATCAGGAATAACTCTACTAACCCTCATAACAAATTCTCCATCCCCTCTAAGGTCCGGCATACCGACAATTTGTCCCCCACCTCTAGCTGATTTTTGAGTGATGTCAAAATCACCTGATTCAATATTAGCTAGGATAGCTGTCACTATACCTCCTGCATCTACTTGATCGGTCCCTGTTTCCTGGGCATAGTAATATGTAACTCCTGCCGTATTTCCAACGACATCAAAAGATGCATTACTACTAGTGTCATATTTAGTTGCATGAGGTTTATCAAAGATTGAAGAATCTTGCCACGCTGTTCGAGCTAAAGTACCTGTGGTCCATACAGTTCTTTTAGATCCCGATTCAAGATAGTTATAAGTAACTACTCTATCAACTAGATTCGAACCATTACTACAATAAAACCAGTTTACTTCTGTAAATAGATTATTTAACCCACAGTTAATTAAATCTCTTGATGTAGTATTAATATCATCATACACATAGTCTTCTACTAAGCATGGTAAAGATTTTAATCTACCATCGTATGCAAAGAATCCATTTTCAGCCATCCAATACGAAGTACCGTCAACCTCAATTGCAGCGTTCTTACCTATTAATCCACAGTTAGTTCCAGCTATTTCAAAAGAGAAAGTAAACGGGGCTCCAACAAAACGCATTAAAAATAATGCTTTATCTGTCCAAACATAGATAGCGTCTCTTCCTTGTACGGCACCTATAATCTTAGATCCATCAGCGAGTCTTTGTGTACCCGCGGTATTGTTGGCCGTTACTGTATATGAATCCGTACCAGTAATATTTTCTTGATCGGAGAACCTTATAAACATATCATCTTGGGTACCGGTATCTCCAATGGTAGTTTCTGTTCCAAAAAATATTAAGTGTCTATCTGGTGTAGAAACCAACATATGTCTTGAAGCTGTTGGTGCATCAGCAAGCACAGTGGCTCTAACATTAGTTGCACCTGCTACTGAGGAGTCCCATTCAAAACATTTTCCATTATAAATAAGTGCTAATAATTTTGTTCCATAGTTATCTAAAACCCATAAACCTGGATCAAGTGTAACATCCTCAGAAGAAGATTCTCCCCATGCCACATAGTCAGAAATGTTGCTTACGGTTGCTCCCGCTGTGTGTCCTGCTAGAGTAGTTCCATTAACCGCACGAGATCCCCCACTTAAAGTCCCTGTTGAGGTATCATTATTTGTATAACTAATATCTTCTGTTCCAATTCTAATTTCTCCTGAAGCTGGAAAAGCGGTAGAGCTAGCTACGACTACGGTTGTAACCGCCGCATCAGATGCAATCGTTGTCGATAAAGTAGTTGTCGCAATACCTGATGCAGTTCCGCCAAAGTTAGCAGTTCCCCATCCATATCCCCCTAATTGTTGATTAGGGCCAACGTGGTAATAAGGACTGCCGGTCGCACTTCCTACATTATTGGTCGTTCCTGTAGTTTCATTAGCGGCCATCGTTAATTGAATAGTAGTAGAAGTTGGAACTTGTGTAGCTTCAAAAACTTTATCTTCAAAATCTGTGGTTTGAAAACTAGATCCTGTAAGTGTAGTTACACTACTAAAAGTTAAAAGATCTCCCTCCAACATTCCGTGTGGTGATGGAAATGTTACTGTAACAGTAGGCTGTCCACTAGTTGTTGAAAAGTCACAACTAGCAATTGAAGTCCTTAATGGTGTAATATCATAGTAAGAACCAGCATAATATATATAAAGAACTTTACTTGTTCCGATAGCAGAATACTTTATTCCAGCGTTATTATCAAAGTGATGAATGGCTCTAGCTGGACCCGTTAACTTATCAGCTCCTAATTGGTCCCATCCGCCTATTTTTTCTGGAGTCCCATACCTAAACCGAACATTGTCTCCCCCAAACCATTGCCCTTCGGCTCCGGTCTCTGTGACTTGTTTGTTAAATCCGGGTAGAAAACCTAATTTTTGTAGCATAATATCACACTATATCTGGTTTTTGTAAATTTATATAGTATTATATAGCATACATATATGCTCGGGAAAAGAGCCTATTCTTTAGGGCCAGTATTGAAGGAAACATTACCCGAAATACACAACCTTTTTTTATTACTTTTTTCAAGAGTATATGTGCAGTGGGTTAAACTAGAAGGAAATAAAAATATCGTGCCTTCGTAGCTGCTATCTATAATAAATTCTTGTCTCATTATCTGACCTAAAACATTGGTATAAGAAAACTCAAATATAGTTTTGTATGGAATATCCACCCAACATGAGTATGAAAATACTCCATCATGTCTATGATTTGAGATGTATTGATCCGAACTCATGGCGTTTACCCAAGGGGGATCAAAAGACAATGAAACTGATTTAGTTAAAGTAGTATTACTTGGAAGATAGTTATACTTAGGCTCGTATACCTCTAGCATTTGATCGACAATATTAATAAGTTCTTTAGTATCTGTTAAAAAATAATGAGGAGGTTTATTACCAGTTAAGCCGGAATGCATTGTGGGCTTATTCTTTGCCAGTTCTCTTACCTGTTTTTTTAAACTTAGTAATAATTTTTCAGGTAATTGATGTTGAACTACACCGTAATTAGGAAGATCGATAAATTTCATTGTGGGGTGTTCCGTTAAATTTTTTTAACATTGTTTTGTATTCGTTAAAAGTAGGCTGTAGATCATAGGTATTCATTTTGTTTTCTATTAGATTTAATCCATTGATTATATACAGATAACTTCTAAGTATAAAGCTCGCTGTTCTAACTCTGCCCTCAAACAAAGGGTACATTAAAACACCTTCTTTTATATACTCTAAGATATATTTAAAATTAGGTGGGCATTCAGCCTTGTCTTTAAATTCTTTCCAAAAGCTGCTGTCTTTTCTTTTAGTTAAATAATGAAGATATAAGAAATTCATGACGTCATCATTACTATTTCCTACAATATCATTAAATTGATTAGATGCTTTGGTATTAGACTTAAACATATGAGGGATATATTGACAAAATATATTGAGTTGCTCTACTGTGAGAAATAAAGAAGTAGCTTCTAAAGGTTCTGTAAAACTAGAAGATAGTCCTATAGCCATACAGTTTTTAACCCAAGTATTTTTAAACCTACCGGCATCAAAATTAATTACTTTTATAGGTTTAATTTTTTTGCCCATAAAGTTATTGATCTCATCCACAGCTTGGTCATCACTTATATAATCTGAATCAAATACGTAGCCTGCTCCAATTCTATTCTGTAAAGGAATTTTCCACATCCATCCATTTTTCATAGCAAGTGCTTGTGTATAAGGCCTAATATCTTTTTCTGATTTTAAAATAAAAGGAATAGCTTTTTTCATGGGTAAATGGTTTTGATAACTAATCCATTTTTCTTTGTAGTGTTTACCAATTAATAATCTAGCAAAGCCACTACAATCAAAAACAAAATCACATTTATATTTTTTATTATTTTTTAGTTGGATGGAGGTTATACAATTAGACTTATCTGTTTGTACTTGTTTAAAGTCTCCTTCGACGTGTTTTATACCTCTTTCAATTGCTATCTTTTTTAAATAATTAGCAAACTCATGGGCATCAATATGTAAAGCAAACCGTACGTGTGGTGGATCTATTTTATTTTCATAGGATATCTTAGTTGGATAATCGTATTCCTGAAAATTTAATTTGTTATTAATTAAAGATTTTAAATAAAGGTCATAGCAATCATGAGTAAAAACATTAGGTACAGAAAAAGGATCGAGTTCTTGAGATATACCGAAAGGATGAAAATATTTCTTACCATCACCATTCCAATTTTCAAAACTAATACCATTTTTAACTGTGGCTTTTGTTTCTTTTATTAAATCTTCCATGTTAATTTTTAACGATTTTAAAAAATCAATCATGTGTGGAGTGGTTCCTTCTCCTGCACCTAAGATACCAATGGTTTTACTTTCTATTAAAGTAATGTTGTGCGTTTTTAATTTTGCAATACAAAACAAAGCCGTTAGCCAACCCGCTGCGCCTCCGCCTAATACTATTATCTCTTTTTTATTTTTCAAGAAGAGACTCTACAAGTAATCTTAGTTTAACTAACTTATCTAAAAAATTTTCATTGATTCTAACTAGTTCATTAATTTGAACTTCAAGTTTTTTGTTATAGCATTTTAGATCATAGTTCATTAAAACTTCAGATTTCTTAACCGCTCGCTCTTCTTCTAATCTTAGTTTTATATCTGCTAGTTCTTCTTCTAGTTTTAATATATAACTTTTATTTCTATCTTCCATATTGACCTCCTATTTTTTTATCATTTTTTTTATTTCTGGAAACCACAAAATATCAATTGCTGTTGTGTTAAATGTTTCAACAGCATCTTCTACTGTTTCTACCAACGGTGCCCCAGCTACGTTAAAACTTGTATTTAACACAAGAGGGATATTTGTGATTCGATAAAATTCTTTTAAAAGATTATAGTAATGTTTAATACTTTTGTCTACTGTTTGTACTCTACAACTATTATCAACATGCATTACCCCAGGTATAAGTGCCTGTTTATTTTTTTTAACTTGAAAAGACATGGTCATAAATGGAGAAGATTTAAGGTTGTGTGTTTCAAAATAATCTTGCATATGTTCAATTAAAACAGATGCGGCAAACGGTCTGTACCACTCTCGTTGCTTTATAGTGTTTACTATTTCTTTTGCTTTTGGGTTTCTTGGATCAAATAAAATTGAACGATTACCTAGCGCTCTAGGCCCTCCTTCCGCCTTTCCATTAAAGACTGCTATTGTTTTTGATTCACTTAAATATTTTGCTATCTTTTTGTCTGTAACATTTTCACCTTTAATAGTTATTGGAATATGATTTATATTATTAAAAAAAGTATCTTTTAAAGGTCTAATTGTTTTGTCCTGTGTCTCATTACGATACACAAACATTGCCGCTCCAATACTATTTCCGCTATCATCAGCCAAAGGTTCAAAATAAAAATTTACATCTGGTAAATTTTTTACAAGATACTCATTAGTTACCACATTTAAACCATAGCCACCTGTAACACATACTGATTTAATCTGTGTTTTATCTATATATCTTTTTATAAGTTTTAAGACTTCTTCCTGAGTTTGTTTTTGAACTTGAAAAGCAAAGTCAGCATAAAGACTGTAGTTATCCTCTGGAACTTTTTCAACCCTATCGTGATAGTACTTTTTATAAATTACAGGTTCATCTTCCACTTCAAAACTATTCATAAAAAGATTTGTATTAGGAACACCGTCTATAAATAAAGATTTAAATTTTTTATTTTTACCATACGCCGAGAGTCCCATTGTCTTCCCGTTTTCCATAGGGTGCTGACCTATAAGAGTTGTTGCACTTTCATACACTCTTGTAATACTCATCGTACTGTCTGCTACTATCTCACAATCATTTAAATTTTTAAAAGTTTTAAGTGCTACAATTTTATCTAGGTTAAGTTTGTCTTCAACCAACCCAATCCGTTCCAACCAAAAAGATTTATAAATGGGTTTAAAGTAATTAGGATACTCACAAATAAAAATACTTTCACTTTCACGCAACCTATCAAAATAAGAACCATTTCTATCTATCACAAGAGACAGAGCTTTATTAAAGCCGCTATTATAAAAGGCTAAACTTGCATGAGTTAAATGATGATAATCACAAAGACGAAGTATTGGAGCTTTTGTTTTCTTAGATAAATAAATTTCTAAAAAATTATTAAGTGGATCTGTTTTTGTAGGAGAAGATATAACAATAAAATCTATGTCTCCTTTAGCATTTTTAAATGCTTTATCTAAAGATAGTAATGGATTATGTGCTCTTTTTTTTCGTGTTAATCTTTCTTCTTTACAGAAAAATTCTAAGTCGCCATTATTAATAATAGCAACACTACTATCATGCATAGGGGATATACCTAAAACTCTCATTATTTTAAAATAAGTTCGCCATCCCTTTCTCCTATCTTACCTTTAGGTAGGAAATTTGCTGCTATAGAATATCGTGTATTCTTAGAACTATTTAAACATATTTGATGTAATGTACCAGCTGGAAAAATTACTAGATCTCCTTTTTCCACCGGTTGTTCCCAAGTTGTTGAATTAAATATATTAAAATTATTTACGGGAATATCATAATGTTCATGATGTTTAGTATAAAATTTTAATTTAAAATTATCTGCAATGCTTCCATGTGGATAATAACAACATGAGTACCAATAGTTTTTATGTAAATGAGAAGTACCTATCTTGTTACTTTTAGTCTCGGTTCCCCACATGTTTACTAGATCTACATCAATGTTGTACTGTAAAATTTCAGTGACCGCCTTTCTTAAATAAAACTCTAATTTATTTTTTAATTTAGTACCATTCTTTAAATTTTTAAAAAGTTTGTGATCTTTAGTAGCTCCTGTTTGTATGGCAGGAAGGTATGTATACTTTAATTTTTTTAACTCTTTTAAAACTTGATCATGATTAACATCAATGTCTTTATAAATAATGTAAGAGCTGGGAAAAAGTGGCTGAATTATACTTTGTTCACTCATTTGGTAAATTTCTTTTCTTTAAACCAATGTGGTAGTCCTAAGTGTAATCTATTATCAAAGGGGCTCCGACTTTTTGCTTTAATTTTATTATAATGAAGAAATGTTTGAACACATTTAATCCCTTTGAGTTCATCTCTCCAATGTTCTAATTCACAACCAGAATAAATTAACATGTCTCCTGGTTTTAAGTCTACCTTAATAGTCTTTTTCTTTTTGTCTTTTAAAAAAATAGGCCAAGGGTCTCCACCTAAATTTAAAGTAGTTGATACATCACAACTTTTTCTGTCAAAATGTTTTTTTAAAACATCTCCTTGTTTATATACTCTTGCAAAGGAATAAGTTTCAATTAATTTTAAACCCGTTTCTTTTTCCATCATAGGTTTAAGTTTCATTAAAAGTGTTTCCATAGCAATGTCAGAATAAACCGCATAAGTATTTGGCACTTGTGGATCGCGCCAACTTCCCCAATCTGTATCAGTGGGTGATATATAAGTTGTTTTAAATAAAGTATCAGCAACTTTTAATTTTAAATAAAAGTAGTTATAAAAAAATTCACACAGTTCATTTGAAATAACTTTTCTTTTAATTATATATTTATCTTTTTTAAAATTCATATTTTTCCTATCTAAAAGGTTTACCTAAATTCCAAGCTACTAATGATCTTCTAACACCTTTAGTTACTGGTCTTACTCTATGCCATATATAAGAAGGAAACACAACCATGGAGCCTAAAGGGGATATCTCCTTACATTTTATTAAATTAGGTTTTCCGGAAGATTTATTTCTTAAATCAAATTCTAATTCTCCGCCTTCATATTCAGAAGGATCAGAAAGAGAAACCGTTACAGATAACTTTCTATTTTTACCATGTATATTTGGATCTTTACTTTTATCATAGGGCTTATCCCACTCATCAGAGTGCCAGCCATAAAAATTATTTTTAGAGTATTCCGTAAATTGACATTCTTCTGTAAAATCCCACTGAAAATTCCAACCGGCCGATTTATTTGCTTGATGAATAAACGGTTGTATTTCTTTATATATCCAATGTTGATTTAAAAAAGCTACTTTACAATCTCTTATTTTCTTTAATTCTTTTAACGATATTCCTTTTGATGAAGCACCAATAGTGGCTTGATTTTTGTATACTTGCTGACCCAATTCAATTACTTTTTCACAAAATTTAAGTGAAAGAGCTTTTTGAAAATACCAATACGAATGTCTTAATCCCATAACTTTCTTCCTTTATGTTTACTTTATTTTTTATTTTTTGTAAATAAAAATATTAAACTACGTCCCAAGCATTAGTGCTTGTGTTCCATTCTATATCTATTAATGCGCCGTCAGAATCATTTACTTTTTGAGCGAGCCATTTTTGATTGTCTTCGTCCCAGTTAATTTCTATTAAAGCAACATTACTATTACCAACGTCTGTCACAACTGATGGATAAGCAACTGGTGCTTGCCAATCATCGCTAGCGTCTAATGTCCAAGATGCAAAAGGTTGAGGCATAATAAACTTGTTTTTAACTTTGTCATATATTTTTCCTCTTCCTGCAAATTGTTTTCTAAAACTATTACTATAAGAAGTTTGAACCCACTCGTTTCCACTAATAGTTAATGAACAAACTGATCTAAAATGTAAAGCTGCTTCTTCAGATTGTTCTCCGCCATTGTTTGCAATATCTTCATTGCAAGCAGCTACTACTCTTAGAACAACTCCGTTTTCATCTATTTCTGCAAAATGAGCCATTATAATGTTACCGTTCCTGATACTGTAAAAGTTAAAACTGTGTCAGAGCCATCAGTAGTTACAGTGTTTGTTCCAGGTGTGACTCCAATACCTGCTGGAGCGTCTGAAGTAGCTAAACGTAATATTACAATTCCACTTCCACCATTTTTATATTGGCCTGGTGCTGCTGCACTTCCACAACCTCCGCCTGCTCCGCCACCAGTATTAACTGTTCCTACAATTCCTACACCGCCTGGATCACTTCCGCCTGCTCCGCCACCACATGAAGCGGGTCCACCGCTACCACCGGCCACAAAAGCTCCGCCTCCGCCGCCGCCTGCACGGCAAACAGATGCGCCTGTAATTGAACTTGATGTTCCAGCTCCGCCTGCGCCACCGGGGCTACTATAAGCATTACTGCCCGAACTTGCGCCCGCGCCGCTTGCGCCGCCGCCACCAGATGCTCCCCAAGTACCATTTCCTGGTCCTGCGGGATTTCCTTGTGGGGGACTTGTAGGGGGTACATTTCCAGCCCCAACTGGATAAGAATATTGATGACCACCGCCAGCTCCGCTTCCACCATCTCTAAGAGCTTGGTTGTCTGCACTTGTATTTGGAGGTCCATAACCAGTATCACCATTAGGTGTACCTCCAGCAGCAGATGTAATAAGTCCTGCTACAGAATCTCCACCTTTACCAGCAATACGACCAGAGGCCGATGGACTGGTTGGAGTAGGTGCTCCACCTGCTCCTATTGTGATTGTATCACCAGCACTTATTTCAATTTTTGATCCGCCTGGATAAGAAGTTCTATAACCGCCCGCTCCGCCGCCGCCAGCAATACTTCCTGTAGAACCACCGCCTCCGGCAACAACTAGATAGTCAAATTCGGCAGTTACAGCAACACCTCCGCCTCCAAAGCCTAGTACTTGATAGCCAAAGGACTTAGTTCTGTGTGTGTTTATTTGTTTTGAATGTTTACCCTCAGTCGTTAAAGGGTTTAATATTTTTCTCATATTCTATCTCCTTACGCGTCGTTAGCTGCGTTTGTAGTGTAGAATATTTTAACTCCTAGAACTCTTGCTTCTCCAGTAAAAGTATCACTACCGTCAGCCGCATCTCTGTATAATTGAAAAAATGTTTGATCACCAGCTGCAGGAGATCCTGCAATAGTCATAGCGCTACTTTCAGAAGAAATTTGAAGATCTTCAACTGTTCCTATTCCAGCGTCTGTAACCTCTATTGCTGTTCCATATGCAACATCAATTGTATCATTATCACTACATGCAACACCTTGTAATCCAAAAATACAGTTACCTGTGTTTGTAGTAGAAGGAGACCAGTAAACTTGATAAGTTACTGTGCTGCCGTTCCATGATTTTGGCATAGCCACAGAAAATTGAGTGTATTGTGCTGTACTAGCATCAAAGTCAAATACTTTTAAATCTGGTCTTGTTGCTGTTGTTTCAACTAAAGCCGAGTCTGCTGGATTAGTTGTAGGTCCATACATTGCTGGAGAAGGTACCCACATAGTTTCTTTTCCTGCAACTTTAACTGCTGCTGTTCCTGATTTAAGAACACCAGATCCTTTAGGGTTAATATTTATATCAACATTAGTTTCACCTGTTGATGAAAGAGTTGGTCCATTACCTGTTGCAGCGTTTGCGATTGTAAATTCGTTAACTGCGGAACCTGTAGCTGTTAAAAGAGCTAATTCATTTCCATTAGTATCTAAAATAGAAGTACCAATTTTAGGAGATGTTAAAGTTTTGTTTGTTAAAGTTTGTGTTCCAGTAAGAGTTACATCACCGTCACCAAACGCTAAAGTTGCGATATCAGGATTAGTTCCATCATTAGCTGTTGCAAAAACTAATTGATCGCCTTTGTCAGTTGCTGAAAAAGTATATGAGTCTCCAGAACCAGTAACATATTTAAATTGAAGTGTGTATGCACCTGAAGTTGAGTTTCTTAAAATATAAAAAGTTTGAACATCAAGAGGAATTGTTACAACCCTAGCTCCAGTAATAGAGCCTGTAAATTCAATCATTCTGTGTGCAAGAGTTGCACCAGTTGATCCATCATTTACAGTAAGAGCTGTTGGTGTTCCAGAATCTGTAACAGCTTGTTGTGTAAAACCACCTGAAATTTGTTCAAAAATTTGTAAATTAGTATTTGTGATGTCTCCCCATTGGCCGGCTTTTTCGCCAGTGACCATAAGTTCTACACCTAGACCTGTATATGTTGATGCCATAATTTTGTTCTCCTATTAAGCTGCGTGCGTTACGTCTGTATAAGATGTATTTCCTGTAATGTCAACATCAGAATACGCTAACTGTCCGAAACCTACAGTGTTTAAATTAGCAGTAAATGTCTGCGCAGTCAAGCCTATAGTCATTTCTGTAGGAGTAATTGATCCTACGCCAGCAGTGAATGTTTGTGAAGATAATCCTATCGCCATTTCAGTAGGAGAAATAGATCCTACAGTAGCTGCAAAACTAACACCTGATATATCTACTAATTGTACAGAACTAGGAGTAATATCAGCTACTGCCGCAGTGGCAAATGTTACACCACTTATTCCTACTACATCAGCAGGTAAAATAGAACCGACTCCAGCTGTAGTTGTTAAACTTGCTAAACCTTGTGTATGGTCTGCTCCATTGTTTATACTGAAAGTTCCTAATCCCGTGCCCATGGTTACACCACTGACACCAAAAATCATATCGTAGTTTAAAGTTGGTGTACCTAATGCAGCAGGTGTTGCAAAGCCACTTATTCCAATTACACTTTCTGGTTGGAAAGTAAATACTCCACCCCATTGCGCGTCACCATATGAATGAACACCCCATCCGTTTGGACCAAGTTCCATTGACATTGATAAACTATCAAGTGCAATAGTAGTTGTATTTTCACCCCAGTTACCAATACCATATTCATCTCTACCCCAGCCTGATTCTGATTGAGCATAAGCCAGTGTACCTAATGCGGCACTCATACTAACTGAAGAAATTGCTACAGTAGGGCTATTACTTTCACCCCAAGGTTCATTACCATATTCAGCTCTACCCCAACCTTGTTCAGAAGCCGCAGTAACTTCATTTAGTGATGCAGAAAAAGATAAACCTGTAAGATAAGCTGTGTCATCATTTAGTTGACCCCACTCACCATTATTCCAAGCATCTGCACCCCAACCTCTATCAGGTGAGCCAATTACTGACCCTATGTCTGAACCAATAGTAAGACCTGTTAATAGAGCAGTTGTAGCGTCTGCTTCTCCCCAGTCACTTGTACCCCATGTCTGTCCACCAAAACCTTTATTGGCAAATGCAAATACTTCACTAGAATTATAAGAAGTGCCTATTGAAAGGCCCGTAGGAAAAATAGTAGTAGTAGATTGATCGCCCCAGTCACCTCGACCCCAGGTTGTTCCTGATCCGCCCCAAGTGTTAGCCATAAGGAACTACCTCCTTATGCCGTCAATCTCAAGATAGCAGAAGTTGCGTCGTTAGTTGGGAATTGAATTGTAAAAGTTCCAGAAGAAACTGTTTTGTCTCCTCCAAAAGCTACCACACAAACTGCATCTGTAGTACCTGATCCCGTTGCAGTAGTAGTGTTATAAATCATACAACCGTTTGCTGTGAACGATGCAGAAGTCCAAGATATGTCAGAGAAATCTGTAAACGCTGTTGTTGAAGTTAAACCTACGCCAGTATTAGTTAGCGCTTTTCCACCTGGTGAGTAAGCGGTTCCTGACGTGTTTGTAATTTCGTTTGAAGTTGAATAGTCAGTTGTAGTTGCATCTAAAGATGCTGAACTTGTAAATAATGCTATTTTAAATGTGTCTCCGCCTGATGATGCGAAACTGTGTTTACCTTGTAATAGTTCTTGTTTGAAACTAGAACAAACTGCTGATGTTATTGCCATAATTTTTTCTCCTCGTTATGGAGACGGTGAGTTAACTTTTATTCTAACTGTTCCGTCAGTATAATCGTCTCTTCTTCGTCTTCCCAATTGCATTCCTGCAAACTGTTGTATAGCATTTTTATATTTATTTTCATATAATGTCAAGACATCCATTGGACCTTTTAAAAATCCATAAGCTTCTACCAAACATGCATATAAAAGCCCTTGTGGGAAGTACTGACTCAGATAAGTTGTAGCTGTGCTAGTAAGGCTCTTAGGAACCATATTATAATATATTCTAAACTTATAGTTTGCATCAGGTGTAGGAGCCACATAAAGACCTCCTGAAGTAGTTGATGAAGTGCCAGTAGCACCTCCAAACATAGCATAATACTTAGGAAATCCTGTAACATCTTGTCCTGTTCGATCTCCTTTTGGACCAGTTTTTCTGTCTGTATATTCTGATAAATAAGTTTGATCTTTTTTCTCTAACCAAGTACCTTTACCAGTAGTATCTGAAGTTGAATCAAATACTTCTACCCCTCTAATAAATAAAGCTCCTGTTGCACCTTTAGTTCCTAATCCAGGACTATTTATAGTATTGTCATCAGCAACTAAAGTCCCTTCTGAAACATATCTTGCAGCATCCATAGGAAGCTCTTGATTAATTCTAAATTCTGCATTTTCTATAAACTGATCTACAATAGTAGTAGTAAATACATCAGAACCTACTTCAGTATAATCTAAAATAGCTTGTTTTAATGTTGTGTATGTAAATCCAGCCATTATAAACTCTCTATGTTAAGGGGACTAATAACACAATTAAATCCTCCCCCGGTTGCAGTGCCTGTTGCAGCACTTGGTAATGTTAATGTAAAACTATTATAGTCTGTTACCGTTGTGTTAGCATCGTTAACATAACTTGTTCCTATTAAAGAAGCAACTTTAAAAGACCCATAGACCGTGGCTCCGGAATTATGAGAACCGGCGGTTGTAGACGGTGGCGTATATCCTCTGTAAATAGAAGATGTTCCTCGAGTACATCCAGTTAAATCATTAGATGATCTTCCAGTA
>Ga0114934_10001330_pt1 | contig 16075 bp, 12 predicted proteins | sample 4SBtaG_2_FD_99695 | JGI IMG/M metagenome (GOLD analysis project Ga0114934, IMG submission 99695) | Deep subsurface microbial communities from Kolumbo volcano to uncover new lineages of life (NeLLi) - 4SBTROV10_white metaG | ecosystem: Environmental > Aquatic > Marine > Volcanic ... | reverse complement strand
TTGAGAAAATATTAATAAATTACTCTAAAAACTATTAGTTTTAGAATATTATAAATCTAAAAATCCCATTATATATATGGTTTTACAAAAAAAGAGTATATGATAAATTCAAGACCTGACCCCTTTATCGCTGACCTCTTGATCGCAGTATCTATGTACTATAGATGATTGTAACAAACATAATATTTTGATATGTTTAAATATTATGAAAGACTGTTGTGCAGGATATTTTGATTCACCAATCGGAGATATCTGGCTACTTGCTGATAAAGATTATCTTTATAAGTTAAGTTTTGAGAAACTAAACGAGCCCTATGGCAAAAATTCAATAATTGATCTCACTATCTTACAATTAAAAGAATACTTCTTTGGAGATAGAAGATCTTTTGATATTCCAATAAAAACAAATGGCACAATATTTCAGGAAAGCATATGGAAAGCTCTCAGAAAAATAGATTATGGAAAAACCATTAGTTATGAAGGATTGGCTATACTTTCTAAAAATAGTTCCGCTACTCGTGCAACGGCTAATGCTTGTGGTAAAAATCCTATCCCGATTATCATCCCATGCCATAGAGTGATCAGAAAAAATGGTGATATCGGAGGTTTTAGTTCAGGGATTTCTTTAAAGAAAAAATTATTGCTGTTAGAATCGTAGGATAAAAGTGAGGATATAAGCTTTATTACCGATTCAAATTATTACAACTTACTAAAATTCACAAGATTTTCTGACAATTTTCAATAAAAAAAGCACATGATTTTACATGTGCTTTTTAAAATATGATTTGCAGAACCCCTTCAATGCACGTATTCAGTGCAGTTCATTGCAACAGCTCTTTATATTGTATTGCGCTGCAACAACTTTTTTTGCCATTTTTTACGTTTTTCTACAACTTGTCATATTGTGTTGCGGCGCAACACTTTATTTTTTGGCCATTTTAGTTTACATAGTTTTAAGGCTATTTTTGCCAATCTCCCTCTATTTGCAAGCATTCCATCTGGTTTACATAAAAAACTGCAATTCCAAAAATACCCCATTTTTCTACAAAATTCTGCAAATCATGTCAAAGACCTTTATTCATGCTAGTTTCAAGCATATATATAATATAATGCCATATTGTATACAATACTGTCAAATTATTATAGGTACCAAAATTGTTATCAGTAAACAGGAAGATATGCCTTACTCCCCTACAAAGATTATACAGTAGCGTACATTTATTATTTTGTTGAATTTGTTTTCTTCTCATAATTATAAAAACTTTTAAATATTTTTCTAACATAATTTTTTGTTTCATCAAATGGAATAAAAAGCACAAAATCCTCCTCACCATATTTTTTTATCCATTTTCTAATATTCCCTATTCCCCCATTATATGCAGCAATTGCACATATAAGGGGATAATCTACATCATGTAGATAATTAATTAGCCAATCAATATAAAATGCTCCAAAATCAATATTTACTTTTGGGTCATATATATCGCTACTCGAAATATCTTTCTTTCCTCGTAGCTTTATAAGCCATTTAAATGTAGATGGCATAAACTGCATGAGTCCTCTTGCTCCTACCCAGGATTTGGCAAATCTGTCGAATCTGCTTTCTTCCCTAATTACAGAAAGGATTAATGAAGGATTTATCTTATTCTCTTTCGATGATTTATTTATTAGCTCACTATAAAAGACAGGGTATTTATTATTTCTGAAAAGGTGATTATATTTTCCGAAAGACTTAAGTATTTTTCCACTATTTTTCTCTTTTCTGATCAGTGAATATGCCTGATTATAAAATCCTGCTATATAAAGATGATAATACTTTTTCCGTTTCTGCTTTGCTGAGATATTTGATTTAGAATAAGTATCGATTATTTTCCTGTATTTTCTATAATCAAGGTCCTTTTTTATCATATAAGAATATACACTATCTGGATAAAGATGTAATAATTCTCTTTTGGCTTCTTCTGCATTATTTGGAAAATACTTTTTCAACACACGATATCTGAGATAAAATGCAGCACTTTTGTCAAATTCGTTAAGTTTCGAAGATATTGCTTTATAAGAATAAAACAGTGAACCATTTCTGTTTCCAGTCTTATAACATAACATTGCAAGATAATATTCTGAAAGATCCGAATAATATTTATTACCGATTCTGTCGAAAAAGCCATATGCTTTTTTAAGCCAGAAAAATCCTTTTTTATCTAAATCATATATAAATTTTTTGGAAATTTTAAAGCAAGAAAAGGCTTTTGTCTTAATGTCAATATCATCACAATCCAATAATATTTTTAGTCTTCCCAGAAGTTTTTTATCATTGTTTTTAATAAAAAGTGATACTCCCCAACCAAATACCTCTTCAAAAAAGGGATTATTATGAGGATATTTATCCAAATACTTTATAAAATCACCAGGTTTATTATCAAGGTAAGCCAAATAAGCCATAATATATTCATTATTGAACCCAAAAGATTCATTATACATATATTTAAGAACTTTCTTTCCTGACTCTTTATCAAGAGTAAAAAGTTTTTTGAGATAAAGGGTAATATAATCCATATGACCAAGAAATTTTTCATAACAGCATAAAGAAGATAGAATCGCTCTATTGCAGAATATGCTTTTAGAATTCACAAGCAAATCAAGATAATGAGCTATATCAGAATATCTTTTTTTTGAAATACTCTCTTGTAAAGAATAAAAATAAATTGCATATTTATCGCCTGACTTCTTGACTATATCAAACACTTTATTATATTCTCCCTTCTCAGTGTATATATCTGATAACATATAAAGGAGCTCTTTATAATAAGGGAAATCATCTTCTATATAATCGGTAAATTTTTTGAGTGAACATTCATATTCAGATGAGTTTATAATTTTCAAACACTTTAATTTTAGATAATAAACATAGTCATAAGCAATATAATCATCACTGATATAAGAAAGTTCTTTTAAGCAGTGTTTATAGTCATGCTTCCTGAATAATTCTGCCCCTTTTTTAAAGTGTGAAAGTTCCGAGGAAAAAGAGATAAAAGCGAAAAAAACAGTGATTATTATAATGATTATCTTCTTCATACATTATATGATAAAGTATTTTATAAAATCTCTCAAAACCAGATAACCGCTAAACGGAATAGTGAAGGGGAAAAATTCTGCTTGATTTATCATAAATACATATTATAATTTATATAGTCAATATAGGAGGCCCTTATGAAATTATTATTATTTTTGATAGCATCACTTTTCATATTCAATATAAATCTTTATGCAGGCGATATTGATTCTCTTGAGAAAATAATTAAAAAACTAGCTTTTCAGGATCACAGATTCGTCCGTGTGCTTAGAGACCTTAATGACCTTAAACAAGGCAATTATGAAATGCCATATAATGATATGATGGACGATATAGGACAAAACTTTGCAAATATAGCAAATGATTCTTCTGCTGATAGAAACCTTATAATCATGGGCATTAATATCTTTTCAAGATATTCTTCTATTGCAAGAAGTCGTGGTACAAGATACACTCCACATTATGATAGAGTTCTCGATAATTACAATTCTCCAAAATTTTTTCAGAAAGCCGAAAATACGATTCAAAATGCCAAGGAACAAATGTATGAAGAAATAATGGATTACGATATTAAAGCTGGCATTGATCTTTTTAAGATTGATATACTTGAAGGACTCAATGTTTCAGCAGCATACAAATATAAATTGAATTCAGACTATAAAAAGGGACTTCATACTCGTGTTGACGAATGGAACCTTAGAACTGGAATAAATGCAGGTACTATAATTAAGAACTCCCTTGGCTCAACCTTGCCAATCTATTTTAATTTAACTCCACAAAGAAAAATAATTTTCGCCAGACATTTCAAGACCAAAGGGGAAGCTCTTAAAGCACTTCCAAAAACTCCTCTCGCCATTCCACTAAACATAGAAAAAGTTAAGAAGATGGAAGTTGGTGATTATGTATCCATTCCTGCAACAATGGGTCTTAATGCAGGTGTTTCTCTTGGATGGTCTCAGGGTGTATTTTCTGCAGGAGCAAGTGGTGGAGTACTTATGACCGGTGAATTTAGAATAAATATCTACAAGACAGATAAAGATCATGTTAGACTCAAAATCTCCGGCTTGAGATCGCAGGGAGAAAATGGTGGTATGCATGTTAATTATGGCATCAATTTCTTTGGATATGATCCAGTAGTCGGTATGATAAATATAGATAGTCAGGTAGAACATTTCTTAGGGACTAATCTTTTCAGAATAAATGTATCACATATTAAAGGGCAGCAACTTACTGTAGATTATGTATTTGATTTGAATAATAAAGAAGCCTGCAAGGCATATAATGCAATTCTTAAGACTACTCTTAAATTTAAAGCTACAGAAGTCGGAAAAGAGTTCTTAAAGGAAAATAATCTTGACAAAATAGTATTCGGTGATTTAGTTCCTGCAGAAAAGCTATTTCAGGCTGATAATGGACTTGACCCTTCAAAGCGTCGCGTTGATAGACTTTTTATGGGAAGTAGATATTATGTTTCAGATTCTCATTCTTATCAAATAGGTATGAAACTTATTGGTGCTAGTGGTTCTACTTCATATGTAAGGAACCGAGTCAGAAAGATTAATGCGAATGGAAGCCAAGACTGCTATATTTATCCTGTATTTACAAAAAAATCCGGATTTTCAATACTTTTTGGCTTATGGAAAGAAACAAATACTAATATAGTTTTTACCTTTCAGCATTCCTCTCCATCATGGGATCCTGATTTTTTCTATAATTTGAGCTTTATTTATAATTCTTATGACAAAAGATGTAGAAAAGGAGAACTTAAAGATTTTTTAAAAGACACAAAAAATATGCTTGGTTCAGATATTTCCAGTTCTATCAACCTCAATTCTTATAATGATATAAAATTCACAAAGGACTTTAGTTCAAATGCAAAAGTTGTATTCAAACATGATTCTATCGCTAAAATGCTAACAGTAGCCAATAGTGACAAGTATATTTATAGTGCTATTATCCCTATAATAAAAGACTATGATTATTATGCAGATTATAGTGATGATTACGACGATGATTATGAAGATCACGATATCTGGATAAAAAAAGATTGGTCTGATTATAAGAAAGCAGCTGCTAGACTCTGCAATAAAAACTGGGACGGAGAATATTACTGGGAATATGTACTTGAGCTTGTTAAGACTATGAATAGTTGCTATGGGCATGATGTCTATTTCACAGTTGACAAACTACGAAAACTCTATGTAAAAGACAGCTTCTACAGAGAAATAATGCCAAGATTCCTTATTGAGCTTACAAGATATACTTCTGGGCTTAGAAATGTATATGTTACTCTTAATTTTGGCGGAAAAGACATTCAAAGATATAATAGAACATATGGCAGTAGCGAGTTCGAAGATATCTTCCATAATATAAATGAGATAATCTATCAGACCGAATATAATTCTGATATTATCCCACGATAAATCTTTAAATTTTTTATTACTACAATTGCTGTTAAACAGGATGTTGAAAAACTTCTGAAATAAGTCCGGAACAAAATACTGTGTATTTATACAAGGAGTAAATAGGAAGTAGGAAGTGGGAAGGGAGAAGTGTTTTTTCTACTTCCTATCTCCCTACTTCCTGCTCCCTCGAATTTTAGGACTTCAACAGCCTGTAAACTTTCAGTGCAAGAAATGGCGCATTCCCGTAAATATCATCTCAGCTTTATATCTATTTATTGTATCGATGATCCTCTTATCCCCTACAGATCCACCGGGTTGTATAAATCTCTTTATCCCAGAATCAAGAGCTGGGATAATGCCATCTTCAAATGGGAAAAATGCATCAGATGCCAATACACATTTTGATAATTCTCTTTCAATATATTCATTAAGAGACATGCCACTCACTTCGTCTTTCATGCTTTCAAGCCTTTCCTTTTCACTATGGAGTATGGCTGAAAGATATTTTTTATCCTTACCACATAAAAACTCATATTCATCAATTAGATTCTCACGAGCTTTTGCAAGAGCTAAGCGAATTGTACTGTCTTTTCTATTTGGTTGTCCTGAGCCCATTCCTAATATTTGAAAGCATTCAGGTGAATATTCTCTTGCTATGCAAATAGCATTGGAATGAATATATTTTACAGCTATCCATGAAAATTCAAACAATCTCTTAGAATTCTTTTCAGAAATCTTATCTGATACTATCCCTACAACCCTTTCTATCCCCGATTTTTCATCATATTTTTTAAAAGAGGGCATAAAAAGTTCATCAATCGAATCAGTCAGAAACAATCTCTTATCAGGCTCTTGTGCAATTATACCACCAGATATACTTCTATATTCGATTGAATTATCCATATTATCTTTATTTACTTTTAATAGCCTCAGATTTTTTTTTGTCTTTTTCATTCGAAGATAATCAAGTGCTTCTTTGGAAAATTCCGGTGCAGATATTATTTCAACAAACCATCCTTTTTTTCCTACTGAATTAATTCTTTCTGATATAGCATATGCCATTTCAAGGTTAAATTCATTATTGCATGATATTACTGAGCCAAATGCACTTATACTATCTCCCTGCCATGCCCTTTCTAGAGAATTAAGCATACTCTTCCCCACAGCAAGTCCACAAGGATTACCATGTTTTATGATTGCAACACAATTGACATCTTTTGGAAATTCACTTGTGAGTTTATATGCAAAACTTACATCCAAATAATTATTATAACCAAGATCAGGACCATTCAATTTTTCCGAACCTATAATACCTGATGAGTCTTCTAAAGTCGTCTTTGCGAAAAAGCCTGACTGATGCCAATTTTCTGCATATCTTCCCATTTTTTTAATATCAAAGAGTTTTATTCTGTCTATACTCTTATCTTCAAACAATTGCATGAGTTTTTTTTCTATTGCAAAGTCATAATTGCTTGTAAGACCAAATGCTTTTAAAGCAAGTTTTTTTCTAGTTTCAAGTGGGAAATCCCCTCTTTTGGAAATTCCTTCTAATACACTCCCATAATCATTAGGGTCAGTAACCACTATTACATGATTGAAGTTTTTTGCAGCACTTCGTATCATAGCTGGCCCGCCTATATCTATATTTTCTATGATCTCGTCTAGCGAGGATTCATCTTTTGCTGCTACTTCTTCAAAGGGATAAAGATTTACTACAACAAGATCTATTAGCTCTATAGAGTTTATTTCTGCTTCATCAATATGTAAATCATTATTTCTAACACAAAGTATTCCTCCATGTATTTTAGGATGAAGCGTTTTTACTCTGCCATTCATTATTTCAGGAAATCCTGTATATTCACTTACATCCTTGACTCGAATTCCATTATCTTTCAAGACTTTAGATGTGCCACCAGTCGAGAGTATTTCTATACCCAAATCATCAAGAGCTCTTGCAAAATCAATTATTCCTGTCTTATCAGATACACTCAGAAGTGCTTTTTTAACCTTCATCATCCCTCCCATTCAGTAAATGCCTTTTATTTGCTTTTACTTAATTATTCTTATCCCATCAAAGCAGTATGTACAAAATTCTCCTTTTATATACTTATTTTGCAGTAAAGTCTCTTTATCTAAATATCCAAGCGTATCTGCTTTTATGAAATCCCTAACCTCATCTACACTTTTTCCATTGGCAATAAGACTGTCGGTATTTGCAGTATCAATACCAAGATAACAACTGTATCTATAAGGAGGTGCACTCACTCTAACATGTACTTCTTTTGCGCCTGCTTCTTTAAGCATGGAAACTACTTTTTTCAATGTAGTACCTCTAACTATGGAATCTTCTACCACAACAACTCTTTTTCCTGATACGACTGAACGATTTGTATTGAATTTTCTCTTTACTTTTATATCCCTTAATACCTGTGTCGGTTCTATAAATGTCCTTCCAATATAATGACTTCGTACTATCCCAAAATCAAAAGGTATTCCAGAGGCCGAACTAAACCCAAGTGCAGCATATATACTCGAATCAGGCACTGGAATTACTACATCCGCTTCTACCGGATATTTCTTAAAAAGACTCTTTCCAAATTCCTTTCTTACTTCACTGACTGTAATATTGTCACCAAATAGGAATGAATCGGGTCTGGCAAAATATATATATTCGAAAATACATCTTAGAGGAGTCTTTTTTTCTGTAAACCTGAAACTTTGAATACCCTCAGTGTTTATAAAGACTGCTTCACCAGGTTCTACATCTCTAATATATTCTGCACCAATAATATCAAGAGCAACTGTTTCTGATGCCGCTACATATCCAGATTTTAAATGCCCGATAACAAGTGGTCTTATACCTCTTGAGTCCCTTATTGCATATAGACCTTCCCTACTCATAATTAATATTGAAAATGAAGGTTTTAATCTTCCGAAAACATCTTTTATTCTTTCTTTAAGTGTATCTTTTTTTGAATTTGCAAGGAGATGAAGAACTACTTCTGTATCACTGTCACCTTTGAAAATACATCCCTTTTTGCGAAGTTCCTTTCTGAGTTGAGAGGAATTAAATATCTCGCCATTATGAGATATTGCAATACTTCCGCTTTCAATTTCTCCAAATACAGGCTGAGAATTTTCAATATTTGAAGCTCCCTGAGTAGAATATCTGCAATGCCCAATTGCCATATCACCTTTAAGCTCTGATAATATAGAAGGCGAAAAGACCTCTCTCACTAGTCCCATTCCATAATGATAATAATGTTTTCTTTTTGAAAAAGATACCATCCCGCAGCTTTCCTGACCTCTATGCTGAAGATAATGTAGGCCAAGATAGACATATTCGGACGCTCTTTCTACTCCATATACACCAAAAACTCCACATTTATCTCTAATACTACCCATTTTACACCTTCAAATCGCAGGGATCGATTATCTTATCCCTATTATCATTGATTATTTTTTTAACATATTTAAGAAAATCAATTGTCTGTTCAATTGATATACCATGGAAAGCTGTTTTATTTATTATTTCCTCTAACTCCTCCAGTTTAAAAGGTATTTCAGGGTCTTTTGCAAGTGCCTCAAGTAATTTGTTCTTTTTACCTTGTTTAACCTTTTCAGCTATTAAAACACTGTGTTTCCTTATTATCTCATGTAATTTTTGACGATTGCCTCCTTTCTTTACACTTTCCATGATAATAGTCTCTGTCGACATAAAGGGGAGCTCATTGTTTAAAAGGCTTTTGATGACCTCTTCATGTACTATTGCTCCAGATATTATATTGGAAAATATTATCAATATTGCATCAACTGCCATGAAACTCTGTGAAATATAAATTCTTCTTCCAGCAGAATCATCAAGAGTCCTCTCAAACCACTGTTGTGAAGCTGTATTATCAGCAGCAATCGATTGAGCCATGACAAATCTAGCTAGAGAGCATATACGCTCAGAACGCATAGGATTTTTCTTATAAGCCATAGCTGAGCTTCCAATCTGTTTTTTTTCAAAGGGTTCATCCATCATTTTAAGATGCTGCATAAGCCTGAAATCAGAAGCAAATTTGTGAGCACTTATGCAAATATTTTTTAATACATCCAGTACTTTACAATCAAAGATTCTCGGATATGTTTGACCTACTATACTATATGAATCATCAAAACCAAGTTTTTTGCAGAAATTCTTATCCAATTCTGAAACTTTTTTCCTATCTCCATTAAAGAGTTTAAGATAGCTATCTTGTGTACCTGTAGCGCCCTTAACTCCTTTTAAACGGAATCCATCTATTAATCTATTAATTTCTTCCAAATGTAGTATTAAATCAGAAAGCCATATACATGCTCTTTTTCCAATGGTAGTAGGTTGTGCAGGTTGAAAATGTGTATATCCAAGACATACTATTTTTTTATGACGATTTGCAAAGGAATAAAGGTCTTTGATAACAGCCAAAAGCCTTCCTCTTATAATTTTAAGAGCATTATATATTTGAATAAGTTCTGAATTATCTGTGATATCGCAACTTGTAGCTCCAAGATGTATAATTGGCGCAGCCAAAGGACATTTTTCAGCAAAACAATGCACTCCAGCCATCAAATCATGTCTGAGTTCCTTTTCAAATTTCTCCATAACAGAAAGATCAATATTATCAATATTATCCTTCATTTCCTTTATCTGTTCAGAACTTATATGTATTCCCAGTTCTTTTTCGCTTTCAGCTAGAGCTATCCAGCATCTTCGCCATATTCTATATTTATATTCATCTGTAAAAATTTCTGTCATTTGTCTCGAGGCATATCTTTTTTCCAAAGGATTAGAATACATTTTCACTCCTTGATATGTTTTTTTATGTCACTGAGTACTTCGGTCAATTTTCTGACATGAAACACATTTATTCCTATGTATTCATTACAACCAGCCTTATACATCTCAGATACCAACATTTTAAATTCTTTTTCAAGCAAAATGGGCTTGACTGGACATCTTTTTTGCCAATTTTCTCCAGAAGAACTATATTCAGAACATGCTTCATAAAATTCAGGTTGATTTACTTTATACCATTTTCTTAGTATTTCTTTACTGATATTTATTCCATTATAGGCAAATCTGTTTTCATCAAAAGTCCCTAAAACATCACATACAGAAAGTTCATCATCAAAAACAAATTCAATTTTTCCATCATAATGGGTAAATCCTGCGTTTTCAGCAATATCCGTTATGATATCATTTACTTTTATAGTTATTTGTTTAAGTTTTAAGAAATCCTCTTCTGTCAGTCCTGATATTAAAAAGGCCTCTTGTTCACTTAATCTTCTGTCTTTGGGTTCTAGCTTTGTAGAAAAATCGATTATTGTTCTTGGTAGTCTTGAAAATGGTTTAGGAATACTATCAAGACCTGCTCTTTCAAGTTCAAAAAGAAGTTCATCATTTCTACCATTTTTTTTAAGTTCTTTCATCTTTTTCAAAAGAGAGCTACCTTTGGGAAGATAATTTCTATATATTACTTCCAGACCTATAAGAAATTTATTGAGTTTACCTCTATTCTGTGCAAAGTAAGTATAATCGTATATACCACCTTTATTCAGTGGTTTTATAATTTCAAACACTTTTACTCTCATAGTGTCTGGTATAAAGCTTTCTAAATCGATATTATTTAGCTTTTTATGAATACCATCAGCATCAACAAGCCCAATATAATGATTTTTTATACCATTTTGATTCAATATCTCGAAATTATGAGCTGCCATCAATGCAAGTGCCCGGCCCTTATCCTGTATTTTATCAGGCATTTCACCCCAATCGAAAATACTGTATCTATCAGAAAAAAAGAAATCACCTGTCTTTAATCCAGTATTACTGTTTATAATGACATTTTTTAAGTCTTTTACACTTCCCATTCTATATCTCCATATTCAAGTAATATCTCTTCATCTTTTTTATCCAATTCAGCAATTTTTTCTCTTGTTATCTTCTCTAGTATTTCCCTACATTGAATATTAAAGCATGAAAACATCTGAGCAATGAATCTGGCAACATTTGATGGATTAAAAATAGTTGCATTAGAGCTTCCCGAAGGATTTTCCAGTGCTGAAAAATTATTTTTATCCGGAGGGCATGATAAAACAGGATGTATAGAATAAAATGAAAGAACACCTGATAATGCATCTGTAAATCCTGCAACAGATATTATAACAAGTGGGCCCTTTTTTCTATTAAGTTCCTCTAATAATCCGGAAAGCTTATATATTTGTTTATGTGCAGAACAAATACGCACAATATGTGGTATTTTGAAAACATTCAATGCTTTGGAAATATTTCTTACATGTTCAATATCGCTTCCTGAGCCAGCAATAATAACTGCTTTTCCTTTACCATGGTTAACTGAAACATTTTCGACATGTTCATCCATCTCTTCCTCCCTATGGTTCACTTCTTATATCCTATATCCTTTCTGAAAAACATATTCTCAAATTTTACTCTTTCAAGAGCCCTATAAACCTTATTCCTGGCATCCTGGGTTGTATTTCCCAAAGCAGATATATTGAATACCCTTCCACCATTCGAAATAACTTTCTCATCTTTTTTTACTGTTCCTGCATGAAAAAGGAAGACATCTTCTTCATTAATATTATCCAAACCAGATATTTCAAAGCCCTTTTTGTATTTCCCGGGATATCCCCTTGAACAAACAGTAACACAGCAACAAGACTTGTCTTTAAAAGAAATTTTAATATTCGACATATCACCTGAAGCCGATGATTCTAAAATATCATAAAGATCAGTTTCAAGTAATGGTAATATAACTTGAGTCTCTGGATCGCCAAATCTACAATTGAATTCTATTACCTTCGGTTCGCCATTGTCTATCATAAGTCCAGCATATAGACATCCCTTAAACGGATATCCTTCCTTTTCCAAAGCCATAAGAACCGGTCTTATTATTTTTATATCTATTTTTTTTAGAAGTTCTTTTGATACTCCCTTTACCGGACTTATCGCACCCATTCCACCTGTATTAGGACCCTTATCGCCCTCTCCTACTCTTTTATAATCCTGAGCAGGTTGCATATAATGAGATATCTTGCCATCTGTTATAGCAAATATAGACAATTCATATCCAGAAAGCCTTTCTTCTATAAGTATTTCTCCACCTATTCTTGATTCTATTTCATATACTGCTCTTAAAGCATCTTCTTTATTTTCACATACAAATGCTCCCTTGCCTGCTGCAAGATTAGATGCTTTAATGACCATACTATTATTTATGCTATTTCTAATATACTCAAATGCTTGTTTTGTTTCATTGAAAATCTTAAATTCAGGTTGAGGAATACCATATTTTCTCATTAATTTCCTAGCGAAACTTTTACTAGATTCTATCATTGATGCCTTTTGAGTAGGCCCGAATATTTTTAGTCCCTTTTTATTAAAATGATCTACTATACCTTTACTTAATGGTATTTCCGGACCAATTACTGTAAGTTTTACATCTTTTAAGACAGCAAAATCTGATAATGCTTCAAAGTCATTGATATCAATATCAACTGGATTTTCACTTCCTGCATTTCCAGGTGCACAATAGACTATACCGACTCTATTACTTAATTTAAGATATCTTTCAATAGCACTTTCTCTTCCTCCGGAACCTATTATCAAAACATTATTCTTCATTTTTCCCCTTATCTCTCTCATTATTATTCACTCATCTCTACTCATACACCCATTTACCCGATTCTACTCCCAACATGTTGTTGCTGGAGGTTTTTCACTAATATCTATTACAAAAGCACCTATTCCGCAATTATTTATCAGCTCTTCCTTTATTTCATCAATACATTCCCAGCTCATTTCATCTTCACCAAATCTTAGCGGTCTCACAGTCATAAAATCTGATGTAACAACTGCTCTAAGTGCAGCAGATCTTTTCCCTGTATCATAAAGATCAGATCCAAATAATGTAAATATAGTTTGACTGATATTTCTAGAATATCCATTTTTCTTGATAATCTTTCTTCCTAAATAATCTATTTCTTTTAATTGTTCAATAGTCTCAGAAGTGACAAATGTTTCAATAGTACTTTCAGGAAATATTTCTCCATCAGAAACCTCATATACTACTCTATTTATCTCTGGAAAACTTGAAGTTATCTCCTTTGAAAGCTTGAATATTGTCTTAGTATCTCTTTTTCCAGAAATTAGCCCCAGAAAAGAATAACTCCTCTTATCGCCTTGTACTCCAACTGTTTTTACAGGAAGTACATATACATTATATCCGCTTTTTTTGTATTTTACAGAAAGCCTTTCATTTATTTTCTGAAAATCATTGTCTATCCACATAGGATTAGAATTAACTATTCTTATCCCCAAACCCGGACCAGGAAAAGGTTCTCTGAAACATATTTCTTCAGGAAGCCCTATCTCACATGCAGCCTTTCTTACTTCATCCTTAAATATCATTCTATTAGGTTCTACTATCCTTCCGGATTCTTTTATATATTCTATGAACTTACAGCCTACATTATGATGAGATTTTATTACTTCTGCATTCTTTCCCACCCCTTTACCACTTTCAATAAGGTCGGTATATAGAGTACCTTGAGCAAGAAAAGTTTTTTCTACCTTTAAGCCAAGGTCATCTATTGCTTTTCCCATTATCTTACCAAAAAGATCTCCTATTTTCTTTCTCTTTGATTCAGGTTCATCAATATTAGCAAGTGCATCAATAAATTCTTTCTCTGCATCATAAACAATTACCTCTATGCCACTCTGTTTAAGCATATGGACAATCTCTTCAGATTCATTTTTTCTCATAAGGGCATTTATATATACGGGATATACCTTACCTATTCCTTTTGTTTTAGATAAAAGTGCTGCTACAAAACTAGAATCAACACCACCGCTCACAAAACAAAGAATATCATTATTTCCAACCGTATTCCTAACATATTCCATACTCTTTTCAATATATCCTGACATATTCCAATCTTTATCGCATTTACATATATCTAAAACAAAATTTTCAATAAATTTTAATCCATCTTTACTATGTGTGACTTCAGGATGAAACTGACAAGCATATAACTTCTTTGTATCATTTGCAATGGCACAAATATACTGATTAGAACGAGCAATTATATCAAAAATTTTAGGTATGCTTTCTTCTTCAACACTGTCACCATGACTCATCCACATAGAAGTATCATGAGAAATACCTTTGAAAAGGATATGTTCTTTTTCTATATGGATTTCTGTTCCACCATATTCTCTAATATTATCCTTATTAGGAATTACTTTTCCTCCAAAATAATGAACAAGTTCCTGCATTCCATAACAGACCCCAAGTATAGGTATTTTAAGATCAACTATCTCTGAATTAATATGGGGCGCATTTTCTTCATAAACACTATATGGACTTCCTGATAAAATAATCCCTTTTGGAGATATTTTCTTAAGCTCTGACGCTTTTATATCGCAGGGAACTATTTCTGAAAATACATTACAATTTCTAACTGCTTTCGCAAGTAGCAGGGTATATTGACTTCCAAAATCCATTATTACTATGCAATTACTCATTATCATCTCCCTATGTTTTTGGGGTCTGATCTTCACATTTCACAATATTGAGTACAACATTGATGAAATGAATGAAGATACAAACCCCAATTCATCACTCATCATTCATCATTCATCATTTCTTCAATGTCCTTTTTACCCTTTTTCCTACATACCTTATCTATACATACAGGAAATACTTTCCAATCGCCCTCTTGTTTGAGCTTTTCAAGATTTTTCAGAGATAATTTATATAGAAGAACATCCTCAACATAAGGATTATTATTCTTCAACATCATTTTTATGGTTTTGATCCCAGGCCCTTCTGAAATTTGATTAAAAATTGCATCATCTATATCTATTTTTACAGGCTTTGAAATGCATGCAATCTTCCCGCCATCAAGTTCACCATTTACAAAATGCACTGTGGAATATAATTCTTTTTCTTTATTTAGCAATGCTTTTGCCACCGGTACCCAACCAAGCCCCCTATATTTTCTGAGCCCATTTTTATCTATTACTCTTAGATCTCCAGGATGAATATTCAAAACAGTGAAATTCTCGTATAAAGCGCTAGTTATGACCCATCTATAACCTGCAAGTGCCACAAGGTCTATCTTATTTTTTCTAAATATATCAGAAATAAGGGAATCATATTCTGATCGTCTTTTCATATCACTTTTTGGAGTATTTAAGTAAAAGTTTTCTATATCAACTATTTCACAGGGTATTTTGAACTTTTCAGAGATCTTTTTGCAATTTGAATCAGGATTATCTGAAAAAAGGAGTGAGACAATGTAATTTTTAGAATTGAATTCTATGATTTTTTCTGCGTTGGTACCACAACCGCTCAGCATAACAGCGATTCTCATCTTAGAGACTCTATCCGTTGCTTTTGCAGCTGAAGAAAGTCTCATACTCAGGTACCAGGCAAAAATTCAATCATGCTAATATCCCCTTTCACGCAAAAAAAACTACCACGCCGTTAATATAGTAAAGTCACATATCTTTGTCAATACCCATTTTACCATCGAAGAACAGATCAGA
>Ga0114934_10001329_pt1 | contig 16076 bp, 17 predicted proteins | sample 4SBtaG_2_FD_99695 | JGI IMG/M metagenome (GOLD analysis project Ga0114934, IMG submission 99695) | Deep subsurface microbial communities from Kolumbo volcano to uncover new lineages of life (NeLLi) - 4SBTROV10_white metaG | ecosystem: Environmental > Aquatic > Marine > Volcanic ... | reverse complement strand
GATGGCGATAACATCGTCCCTTGAGAGGACGGCGCCTGTTGGATTGGAGGGCGAGTTGACGATAATCGCCTTTGTTTTTGGAGTTACAAGCGATTCCAGCTCCTCAATGTCGGGTATGAATCCATTCTCATGCCTGAGGTGGTAGAGAACGCTCTTTCCTCCGGCGAGATGCACATCTGGCTCATATATCACAAAACCGGGTGTGGGAACCAGAACTTCATCCCCTCTATCTATAAGGGTCTGCATGGCCGCCATGAACCCCTCTGTTGCGCTGGCCGTGACCATTATATTATCCCGGGTTACATCCGGTCTGTACCTCCTGACCCGCTCTGCAATCTTATCTCTGAGTTCTGGCATACCCATTGTTGGGCCGTACTTGTTCTTTCCCTCCTCCATGGCCTTTTCTACCGCCGCTATCGCCTCTTTCGGTGGCTGAAAGTCGGGCTCGCCGAGTCCCAGATTGATTGTATCCGCTGTTGCAAGGTCGAACATCCTTCGTATTCCAGAGAATTGAAGGTCTCTGACCCTCTCTGCAAATCTTACCATGACCCCACATCATCTTCTTCTTAATTAATCCTTCGTGAATCGTGTTACCACCTGTCAGTTTAGTTTAATATACCCTTTGATTATGCAGGGCCATGCTGCCTATCAGGATAGGGGTGATTGCAATTCAGGGCGATGTCAGCGAGCACATATCCGCTCTGGAAATGGCTGGAAGGCTCAGAGATATTCCGATTGAGGTGATAGAGGTTCGCAGGGTATCGGATATGTCCGGGATCTCCGGTATCATAATTCCCGGCGGTGAGAGTACAACGATATCCCGCCTTCTTGTGAGGTTCCGCCTCTACGATCTTATCAGGGAGATGGCATCATCCGGAACCCCTATAATGGGAACATGCGCAGGAGCAGTCCTCCTTGCCAGCAGAGGGGATGAGGAGGTTGAAAGGACCGGGACTCGGCTTTTAGGACTCATGCCTTATGCCGTGCAGAGAAATTCTTTTGGCCGACAGAAGGATTCCTTTGAGGCTGATATCGATATTTCTGGCATGGATTCTCCATTTCATGCCGTTTTCATAAGGGCGCCTCTGATAACAGATGTCTGGGGGGATGCTGAGGTTCTTGCCCGATTCAGGGGAGATATTGTTATGGTGAGGAGTGGGAACCGACTCGCTCTCTCTTTCCATCCCGAGCTGACAGATGATACAAGAATCCATGAGATGTTTCTTGATATGTGTCTCAGGCACTCTTCACTGCATCAATGATATTTCTAAGGATATCCAGATTCTCTGCCTCTTCGACGATTGTGCCGGTTACCACGACATCCGCTCCCGCTTCTGCCGCTTCTGCGGCCTTCTCCGCATCTCTGATACCTCCTCCAACAATGAGAGGAATATCTATTTCTTTCCTCACGGTTTTTATAATCTCTGGGGGTACGGCCTCCGGTGCTCCGCTTCCCGCTTCCAGATAAACAACCTTCATGCCGAAATACTGGGCCGCCAGCGCATAGCCTGCTGCAATATCTGGCCTGTCTCTCGGCACAGGTTCCGCTTTGCCCACCTCGCCCACCTTCATTCCGGGTTCAACAATGATATATCCCATGCCGATCTTCTCCACTCTCTCCATCTTCTTCAGAACCATCGCTCCCTTCACCTGCTCTCTGACGAGCATTTTCGGGTCTCTGGAGTTGAGAAGGCTCATAAAATATATTGCGTCGCAGTAGGGGCTGATCGCCTTTGCGCTCCCCGGGAAGTATATGACTGGCAGGTCTGTTTCCTTCTTTATTGCGAGAACTGTCCGGTCAAGATTGTCCTGGGTCACTCCTGTGGAGCCGCCGACCATTATGGCATCTGTGCCGAGCTCCCCCGCTCTTCTTGCGTTACTTCCAGCCACCGCAGGTGTTTGTTTGTCGGGGTCCAAGAGTGTCATGTGCATCTTTTTCCCCTGCTCTTTCCGTTTTTCAATCAGTTTCAGAACGCTCATCAGATCACTCCGATTATGAATGCTATCAGGGCCGTCAACATACCATATTTGCAGATTTTCTGGCCTCTATGTTCGTCCTGTTTCAGGATTATGGCGCTGTATATAAAGATTACATCCGCTGCTGCCACTGCAGGGACAAACAGGCTGTTTACCTGTGAGAGGAGAAAAGGCAGGGGACTGAGTGCAACTCCGCTGATTATGAAGAGTGAGGCCAGCGTTCCAGCGCCTCTCTTTCCGATTTTCATGGGGAGAGTTTCTCTTCCCAGATCCCCTTCCATATCCTCAATATCCTTGGTTATCTCCCTGCCCGCTGATACCAGAAAGGCGAGTATGGAGAATATTACCGTATTTTTCATCTCCCCCGTTGCTGCACCCCCATAGAGGAACAGGGCCGATGTAAGGAATGCGATGGTAAGGTTTCCGGGCAGCCCCTTCTTCTTCAGCGAGGCCTCATAGGAGACCATGAAGAGGGTGGCCAGAAGTTCAATGGCGAGTGCGTATGGGCCTATGAAGATAGCGATAATCGCCGCTGCGATGAATAGGAATATGGAGAAAAGAAGGGCGTTTTTTCTTCTGATTCTGCCCGACGGAATAGGCCGTTCCGGATGGTTTTTTGCATCCGATTCCGCATCGAGATAGTCGTTCAGCGAGTTCCCGGCGCCCATGAAGAGGAAGACGCTCATCATTGCCAGAACTACTGGACTGAAGCCTGTAACTGTCAGTACGGCGCGACCGGAAGCAATCAGTGCACCTGCAAACACGCCCACAGTGGCCATCAGCGAGTTCAGGGGGCGCATAATTCTCAGATATGAAAGCATCGCTGCGGGATTGTAATTCAATATAAATAAGGTTTGTCTGAATCTCGTTATCATTTCTGATAATTGGACAAATCTATTAATAAACTGGCGGCATATAGCTTTCATTATGGTAGAAAATATGGCGATGGAGAGAGATGTAATGCAGACAGGAGAATCAGACAGTGCAGCACCCCATCATCTGGATATGAGTAAAATAGGCAATATGGTTGATAAATACATTATGGTAATAAACAGGGATTCCGTGGTGGAATACTGCAACCCCAGCGTTAGAGAGGAACTGGGAGATGTTATAGGTATGCCCTGTCATGAGGTATTATGTCATTCGTCCCATCAGCTGGATGATTGCCCCCTGAAGGAGGTACTTGAGTCCGGCTCTGTCTCTTCAAGAAGAGAGAAAATCAATGGTAGGGAGATGTTCTTCTCTTTGCATCCTTTTTCTTCGGACAAAAACGGGATATCACAGGTAATTTTGATTGGCACCGATATTACGGAAATGGTAAATGTGATGAAAAAAGTGCGTGAATCAGGGGAGATGTGGGAGAGCCTGTTCAACTCAATGTCTGACCCGATAACCATCCATGCACCCGATTACACGATTCTGGATGCAAACGTCCCGGCATTGAATCTTCTGGGGATGAAAAAGGAGGATGTGGTGGGGAAGAAGTGCTATGATCTCTTCCATAATAAAGATAGCCCAATCGTCAGATGTCCCATGAAACGGACGCTTTTGAAGGGAGATATGGAAAAGTCCTTAGTTGGTCCTCCGGACCTGAATGGTGATTATCTGGTCAATACCACTCCGGTTTTCGATAAAAACGGTCGAATTACCCGAATAATCCATTCGTTGAAGGATGTTACAGAGCTGAAGGATATGCAAAGAAAGCTCGCTAGAGATAACGAAAGACTGACGATGTTCAGCGACCTTATAGTCCACGACATAAGCAACTACCATCAGGGCATTTTTCTTTCTCTGGAGATGCTCCTTTCCGATGAGTCTCTCTCCCCCAAACAGAGGAAATTACTGGAGATGATAGAGACACAGATACAGTCGGCACAGCGGCTTCTCGAGAATGCAAAGAAACTCTCCCGCCTTTACGAGGAGAAGGCGGAGCTAGAAGCTCTTGATGCCGGTACTGTTCTCATAAGGGTTATTTCTCAGCTGAAGAGGACATATGCAGATCGTGATATTCGCATCAATACGGAGGTGAAAATGGGGACACACACAGTTCTCGCCGATGAGCTTCTATTTGATCTTTTTATCAACATAATCGGCAATTCAATCAAGTATACTCCTTCGGACCCTGCAGTGGTGAATGTGACGGCTGAGGTATGTGACGAAGACCCATCATTTTACAGGTTTGAGATAATCGATTATGCGGGCGGTATTCCAGATGAGTACAAAGAGAGCATATTCTCCCGGTTTGAGAGACGGGACAGGTCGGTTTCTGGCAGCGGTCTGGGTCTTACTCTTGTAAAAAAGATAGTCGAGAACTACGGTGGCAGGATATGGGTGGAGGATTTCACAGAGGAGGGAAAGGTGAAAGGAAGTGTGTTTGTGGTTCTGCTGAAGAGGGCCTGAGATGGGCAGAGTGATGGTGGTTGACGATGATGAGGTCCTGAGGTTGCTCTACTCCGAGATGCTTGGCAGACTGGGACTGAAAGTGGTTGCGTCTCTCGCTGATGGCCGTTCTGCGGTCGATTTCCTGAAGCAGGGCAATCAGGTTGATCTGATTATAATGGACTACCGAATGCCTGTTATGGATGGCATCACTGCAATGAATGAAATCAGGCGCGCTGGCTGCAATATTCCTGTGATTTTTGCGAGCTCCGATAGGTCAGTAGAGAGCGATGCTCTTGAGTCCGGTGCCGCTGCTGTTCTCCTCAAGCCGTTCTCAACGGAGAATTTTCTATCCACCATAAAAAAGCTCCAGTCAGGGGAAATGAATGACTCTAATTGAGCATTATCAATTTTGATAACAGGGCGAAAGGCTTTAATTATATGTGTGCTATTTCTTTCCCAGATACTATGGCCAATACAAAGAGCGTGCTTATTGCAGAGGATTCCGAGTTTATATCCGATGTGCTGCAGGATATATTTCGAGATATGGGCTTTGAGATAGCGGGAGTGGCCAAGTGTGGAGAGGAAGCCGTCCGCATGTTTGAAGAGAGCAGGCCGGACCTCATCACCATGGACATTCTTATGCCCGGCATGGATGGACTTACGGCAATGGAAAAGATACGGGAGATTGATAGAGATGTTCCGATAATCGTAATAAGCGCGTTGGTGCAAAAAAAGCTGAAGGTCAGAGCAAGAGAACTTGGAGCAGTCGACTTCCTGGAAAAGCCGTTTAATATAGAGGATCTTAAAAAGATGGTTAAAAAAGCAGGGCTGCTCTGAGACATAGTCTAAAAATACAGAGAAGGTGAGTGAGCGGTGAAGAGGTCAATGAGTCTGAGGCGGAAAGTCATAGCCCTCTCAATCTTCCTATCCTTGATGCCATTCGCTCTTTTTGGTTATCTGTTTTATGCCTCAGTGGATAATCAGTATTCCGCATTGAACGAGGAAATGGATGAATTTCATGGAAGTTTTATGAATATTACGAAGGAAAACATCACCGCTCTTGTTGATTCTTACATCGATGAGAACAGTCGCTCTTACGCTGTTCAGATAGAGGAGCATATTGAGAAAGCCAGGGATATTGTGAATACAGAAGCGGCATACATCGAGTACATGATTGAAAATAACATTACTGCTGATGGTATAGACAGTTACACAATGGATTCTCCGCCGCCCGGCGTTTTTTACAGCGACTATTACGGCCAGAACATCTCCCTTAATTCCTCCGTCTATCTTCTTCAGGATTCAGGAAACAGCTCTTTGCGGAATTATTCCGATATGGAGAGAGATATCAATATAACTGCTCTCATGGACCCTCTGTGGGCATCTCTCTATAACCACTCTGATATTCCTCTTCTCTGGTTTTATATATCTACAGAGAGCGGTGTGCACCGCTCCTATCCGTGGCATAGAGGCTATGCATTCGATTACGACGCAAGGATAAGGAGCTGGTATCAGAATTCCACAGCAAATGTTACCTTCAGCCCCCCCTATTATGGTGTTTCTGGCGGTGGTCTTCAGATTTCCGTTAACAGGGCTATATATGTCAATGGAGAAAAGTATGGCGTGGTGGCTATTGATCTCTCTATTGAGGGACTTACTGCTATTCCTCCTCCAGAGAAATCCAGTATTCTGAACAGAACATTCATTATTGATTCCAGTGGTAATGCCATGAGCCATCCTTCTCTGATACCCTATATTGAATCTCTTATGGAGAGGGAGAATCTGACATGGAGGGACGATATTCCTCTGGTGAATATTACAGATCTTGAGTCGAACAGCACTGCTTTTGAGGCCGTACTAAGCAATATTACATCCGGTATGCCCGGGCAGGTGGTGTGCAGTTATGGAGGTGGGGAGAAGTACCTTAATTACATGCCGATAAACGGTACGGACTGGATACTTGTGGTTGTGATAAATGGAGATGAAGTGGAGACTATGAAGGACTCCTTTATGCAGGAATTACAGTCTTTTCAGGACTCTAGCGCTTCGATGCTATGGAAATCAAGAGACAACACCTTTAATTTTATGTTCCCTCTTATCTTCTTTATTGCCCTGCTTTCTCTCGCAATTTCCATGATGTTTGTTGATTCACTGGTTTATCCTGTTATCTCTCTCAAAGAGGAGGTTGATCGGGTTTCTGAAGATATTGATCATCCTGTTATGGTGCGTGGGACTGGAGAGATTCAGGACCTTGCCCTCTCTTTTGAGCGGATGAGACTGCAGCTTAAGGATGACATGGGAGAGATGGAGAAGAATAACAGGATTTTGGAGGTGCAGAAGGAACACCTTATACGGTTCCAGGAGGACCTGATGAAAAAAACGGAACGGCTCAAGCATCTCTCTTTTGCGAATGCCAGAGAGGCGGAGGCGAGAGAGGCAATGCTGAATATCTTCGCACATAAACTTCGAACTCCGCTTACGGCTATAAGTGTCAATATGCAGTTGATGGAGCGTGAGCTTCAGGGAGAGGTGACTGCAAAAGCCAGAAAACGCCTTGAATCTATGTCTGTCGCCCTTGAGAAACTCACGGATATTGTGAACGATACCCTCCTTCTTTCGACTCTGTATAATGAGGATTATGAGATAACGAGAGAGTCTTTTTCCGCTGATGAGATGCTTGAAGATGCTCTGAAGCATGTTCCTTCCATAGCGGAGCGGTCTCAGATACTGAAAAAGGATATCAGCGTGGAAAAGGTGGTGGCAGAGCGGTCTCTTCTCACCAGAGCAGTTCGGGAGGTTCTGCTAAATGCGTCGCATTATTCTCCTCCTGACTCGGTTATAGAGGTAATCATGAGGCGCGAGAAGGGCGGAGTTCATATCACAGTAAAGGATAGTGGCCCCGGTATTCCTTCCGAAGAACTGAAAACCATTTTTGAGCCATTCAATACCGGAAAAGAGCTCAAAAACAGCAATTTTGAGCACCTGCATATCGGCCTTGCTACGGTGAAGTTAATAGTTGAGAGACACGATGGTAATATGTGGATTGAGAGCGGTGATAACGGTACATCCGTACATATATGGATTGCTCAGCCGGATGTGGATGCTAATGATAAAAAGGAGGATGAGTGATGTCTGATAATCAGTCAGGTAATGAAAACGATACAGAAGACCGTATAAAAGAGCTACCGATTTCTATCTCCAGGATAGGAGAGGTAAGCAGCTATGGGGACAAAATGCTCATCAATATTCCATGGGGGCATATGTATCTCAGTCTTGAGCCAAAGGGAGAGACCGCATTCCGCATCTTTTCTGACCTTGTCCGGAAGAGATGCTATGACTGCGACAGAGACGACAGTTTTGTCTGTGAGAGCATAGCCTGTGCTGAATGTACTCTTCCATGCCCCTGCAGGACCTGCAAAAAGGGGCGACCCGGCGGTTTGATTGTTTCTCGTCGGAATCCTGCACGGATTAGAAAGGAGTTTAACCTTCAGACAACGCCGATTGTATGGTTAACCTCTATACCCGGCAATTATAATCTGAATCCGGAGAAAACAGGTATAATAGAGAAGCTGGTGAACGATTTTATCGATCGCACAAAGCGCAGTGTCGTTCTGATAGAAGGGCTCGAGTATCTGATAAACATAAACGGTTTTTCTCAGATATTGAGGATGCTGGAGGATATAAACGATATGGTCATGATTCATGAATCAATCGTGATTGTGACGGTGGATGAGAGAATTCTGGATAGCAGAGAGCTGGCATATCTTCAGAGAAACACCACCTCTCTTCAAAAAATCGTTGAAGAACAGGTGAATCTGGAGAATTCCGAATAACTGATTTTCTGGATAAGCCATTTATGGCTGCAGTTTTAGTGTGAGCCATTCCTCCCCCTCTCTATCTCCTTTAGCCCTTTTAAACTGCAGTTTGACCATGAAGCTTCCATTCTCGAAAGTAAGATATGCTCCCTCAATGTTTGCCCGATAGCGCTTTATCCTCTTGCCTTTCATGGATTTTATCACATCCACGCATTTTATCATGCCCGCCTCCTCCAGCTCATGTATCTTTCTATAGCACGCTGCGGTCGGAATGCTGTATTTCCTTACGAGTTCCAGGGCGCTATGTGGGCTCCTGTAGGTGGCCGAGAGGATTATCTCAGCATACGGGTCGGCAAGCAGTTTTGGGATATTCTTCGCACTTCTTTCCGTCATCTGGTTGAAAAACTCTCTGCCATCTTATAAAGTTAGCTCTCTTCCTATCATAAATGATATTTATGGGGAGAAATCAGGGCTGATATTCGTACCATAGGTTAAATAAGGGAGTGGGCGCATAGATTATATGGTGACAAAAATGAGAACCCTGATAAAAAGATTAGCTGCGGGATATGTGGTTATTGCCGCGTGCATTCTGATGAGCTACATACCGATGTACTCCATTCCGGTACTCGTAGCCACCTCGCTCGGTACAGGGGTTCTCATGGTTGTCGGAACCGCCTTCAGCCTCGTGGTTGAGCGGCCAATTGGAGAGATTATGACCCCTCTCTTCTATCCAGAGAGGAGTCGGACTCTTTCCATGGATGTAATGGCCAGCAGTCTTGGGGCATAATCACAACTCAGGATGACCTCCTCCCCTCTTTTTTTATTTTTCTACGGTGCGAGCAAAACTCATTATCCTGATTATTTGCGCCAAAAAATCAAAATTGATAATTGGACAAAAAGATTAAATACTTCCTATGACAATAGAGTATATGGGAGAAGAATGAAAGTACTTATAGTAGATGATATGCCCTTTATGAGAAGGGTACTGGGGGAGATAATCGCTTCTGGCGGAAATCAGGTCGTCGGAGAGGCCAGCAGTGGGACTGAGGCAATGGAGAGATATAGGGATATCCGCCCAGATGTGGTTCTGATGGATATAGTGATGCCAGAGATGGATGGCATAACCGCTCTTTCCCGCATACTGGATGAAGATCCGATGGCAACAGTAATCGTCTCTTCTGATCTGAATCAGAAAGCGCTCATAAAGAAAGCCCTGAAGATTGGTGCCTGGGATTATGTCGTAAAACCGTTCTCCAGAGAGAGGGTTCTTGAGGTATTCCACTCTCTTGAGATATTCAGAGGTAGAACGGATGCTCTGGCAGCTCTAAAAAAGCGCAAAAATCTGGCTGGCAATGGTCAGTATGCAGATACCCGTATCTTTCTTGGACTATAGAGGCAGTCTTAGAGTCGGAGAGCTGGAATTTAAGGCCAGCGGTCGGTCGGCGTTTCGTCCCGATTAATGGGAGTGCAGGCTCTGCCCGAAGCTTCAGCTTATAATTAACATCGTTTTTGATAATCAGCAGTGATTTTTTCCGCTCTAACTTTAACTACTCCTGTTTAGATATTCATCTGATGACACCAGTAATTCACTACATGTTTGCGTTCCTTGTCATATACGCCGCAGGGTATCATGTAAGGCACAGGGTTCTCACAAGTGCAGCACTGGCTATAGGGGTTAATATGATTTTTGAGGCAGATCATCTGTTTCCGATATATGCGACAGAGCACCTCAAGCTCTTTCATAACATCACATTTGCTGTCTTCCTTCCTGTGGCCCTCTTCCTCGTTTCCGCACTGGCAGAGAACCGTTATTCTGATCTTACTGGTGTGAGGGACAGCAGGTATCAGCGTATGTTCCTCATGGTTCTTCTGGTTGGCACATCTCACATTATGCTGGATTTGCTGGACGGTTCTGAGGAGTACATATTATATCCGTTTGTAAGGACGCCCTTTGTACTGAATTCTTCTATTTCAATCTCCTATTCCCCATTTATCAATCTGGATGCATGGTTTATTTTTCTGCTGGCCTATGGCCTTCTTGTACTCATTGTCCGCTCTTTTGAAGAAAGGATATACCTGTCAATGGAGGGTGCTATGGGCGATTCTGGAGCAGAGACTGGTGGCAGGTGGAGTTATATTGTGGGTAATCTATTTTATACACATCTTTCCAGATTTTTATCTCTCTCCAGGCTGACCAGAGCTGAAAATCGTTTGTGATAGAGATTACAAAAGATTTTTAAACTACTGTGCAAATAGCCGCTCAGATATGTCAGTAAAAGGCGAACTTCCGGAAGAATTGCTTGAATTTCTGAGGATGGAAGGAGGGCACTCTCTCATTGTTCATGGAGAGCCCGGTAGCGGTAAAACAACGCTTTTTCTCCAGTTAATCGAGGCATTGGATGTTGAACAGAAGACTCTCTATATCTCAACAAGGGTATCGGATATGTCACTGTATCTTCAGTTCCCGTGGCTGAGAGATCGGGTTCGGCGAAACCGTTTGTTGATGGATGCGAGGTCCTTTCTCCGTTCTATTTCGGTAGATCCTGCGATGTCCAGCAATTATGAGGATATTCAGAGATCGGCTCGGGCCCTTCTGAACACTCTCTTTTTTTCTGGAGATTACGAGATGCCGGACACAGTGGTGCGCAGGGAATTGCAGAAACTTGAGGGATTTATAGAGGGAGAGGATGATTTTGATGCCTCCGATGGTGAATCTCTTATCTTTGACATGGGCTCCGATATGCCGGAGATTGACCTTGCATACGATACGGTTGAGGCCGCACTGCCCGAAAGAACGCTTATAGTATTCGACAGTATCGATGCACTCAGTGAGAAATACGGCCTTCCGTCCAACAAACTCATTATGACCATCCAGAAGGATCTGGTCGAAAGTTCCGGGGCAAATGTTGTCTATATTCTTGAGTCTTCAGGCAGTGCGCATATAGATTATCTTGCAGATGGTGTAATATATCTGACTATGGAAGAATTAGAGGGGAGAAGATACCGCCAGTTGATTATTTCAAAGCTTCGTGGTTTCGAGATACGGAATCACAGGCATACAATCTCCCTCTCCGGTGGCAGAATCTCTGATATGTCCTTTGAAGAGTGGCCACGACTGAAAAATCCACCTTTATGGAATATGAAAGCTCCTTTTCATGATGGTGATTGTTATTCTACCGGGAATCGGTACATAGATAGTATCCTGGGTGGGGGGCTTTCTCCTTCAGATACGCTGCTTATTGAGGTTTCTTCCGATGCTCCCCGAGATTATCTGGACGGGCTTCTGCTCCAAATCGTCGCTCAGTTTGCTCGTGAAGGTCATGGTGTTTCCTTCCTTCCTCAAAGAGAGATGTCGAGGGAGGAGGTTGCAAAGAGTATGAGTCAGAAGATAATACCCTTTGAAGAGATTGAGGAGAACATACACCTGCTGGAACCTGCTGGTAGCTCCGGATTTACGGACAGATCTGCTACAAACTGGCTGGATGGGAGCGACCTGAAGACCGACCTTGACTGGGAAGGTATCAAGTATTCACTCCGGAAAAAGAAGGCTCCCTTTCTTTCTATTGTGGCAATGGATAGCCTGCAGGCGATATATGGAAGTGATGCACCGCTCCATCTCTTTGAGCACATAGGCGCGGTTAAAGGTTCTAATGGAATCTTTATTGCCATTATGGATAGTACTGACGAGCATCTCGAGCGGATTGCTGCTATCTCCAGACGCCATCTTGTTATGGATATGCTGCACAATGCCCCCGTTATCTATGGAAAGAGGCCATTTAGCGGTTTTTATGGAATGAAGCCCAGCGTAAAAGACGGAAGTATTCTTCTGGAACTGATACCAATTTCTTAATCTTTTACTCTTTCTATATCCTGGCATCTCTTTTTCTCTTTCTTCAGTACTTTCATGTAAAAAAAGGGTTGGGGCGGAAGACCGCCCCGGTTCCAAAAAAGAAAGAGGAGCAGTTGAGAATGAGCGTATGTAATATATATACTCATTTCTCATATTATCATTTTTGATATTTGTCATTTTTGATACGATAGGCTTCCGTTTGATTTACTCTGCATGAGAAAGGTGTGTGGCAGAATGCCTGCAATTACGGTTATTCCTTCAGGATTCTGTTCTCATCCCATCCTGAAAATTCTTTCCTGGCTCCGGTCGTCATCTCTATCTTTACTCTCATCTTTCCCTTTTCGAAGAAAATATATGCGTTTTTGAGTCGTGAAATGTACAGGCTGACCCGTTTTCCCTTCTGATTCAGTCTTCTTTCCGTGCATTCAAGGAGCCCGTTTTCCTCCAGTTGTTTGATCCTTCTGTAGCAGGCCGCAATGGGGATTCCATATCTGGTTGAGATTTCCTGAGCACTCATTGGTTTATATATCGTTGCAGCCAGAATTCTGGCAGAATAGTCGTCCGTCAGCAATTTCGCTGCTTCTTTTGAGTCCATATTCATTACCTCCACCGTCTAACTAACTAAACGACGATGTTATATTTATAGTTTTCACCTCTGATTATCACAGATGAGTTTTTGCAAAAAACAGGCTCAAAACCCTGAAAAATTAAAAAATAGAGGGGATGACCTCCTGGCTGAGGAGCGAGGAGAGAGTTCAATTTTATTTTTCATCTATGTTCAGAACCTTCCAATCACCGCCAAAGTTCTCAGTAGCACCGGATGTGAATTCTAATCTCACCCTCATCTTTCCGTTCTCGAAGAAGATGTAGGCATTCTTCAGGAGTGACTGATATACACTTATTCTCTTTCCTTTCTGGGTGAGTCTGCGTTCTACGCAGGTTACCAGTTTCATGGACTCCAGAGTCTTCAGCCTTCTATAGCATGCGGCGATCGGAATATCCAGCTTTCTGCTCAACTCGATTGCGGTCATCGGTTTTTTGTATGTTGCAACCAGGATCTTTGCCGCATATTCGTCTGTTATTATTTTTGAGGCTTCTATTGGGTCCATTTTTCCCACCATCCTTTCTCATGATTCAATCTGTTCATAGTGTATATATAGTGTCCTGACTGAATCTCGCTTTTGATTTTTATTTTTGATATTACCTCTTTCTCGGCCATCAGGTTCATCTCCTGCTGTATTCTGCCCTGTATCTCTCTTCGAAAGCTCTGGCCATCCCTGCGGCTACCTCAAAGCGGGCCTTCAACCGGCCGTTATCGAAAAAGACATAGGCATCTTCGATGTTGGCACGATAGACCGGTTTTGCTCTCCCTCTTCTAGTAATTATACCGCCTTCCTTCTGCATAAGTTGCAGCTTTTCCAGTTCCTTTATCTTCTTGTAGACCTCCACAAGGGGGATGCCTGTGCTATCGCTTATCTCCTTCGCCGTCATTGGCCTTCTGTATGTGCTCAGAAGGATTTTTACCGCCGTTCTGTCTTTCATTATCTCTGTTGCGTCTTTCATTTTATCACCTCTTATTAATTTATTACCGATATCCCGGAGAGGAAATCGTCGTTGAAGCTGAACGCCTCTTCCTTATCCTCTCTTATTGAGCCATATATCTCAGCTCTTCCATCCTGAATATCCAAATGGATAAGTTTAATGTCCATATCCTCTGGAATAATGCTTTTACCGTACTCATCAATCCCTTCCTTTATTTCCTTCATGACATCCTGTCCTATTTCCAGCGAGGCAAACGATACACCACACGATGGACATCTGTCCGCATTATACGGGACGCTCTCTCCGCAGACCGGGCACTCAAATCTCCTGCTGTTCTCCAGGGAGATAATCTCTGCATCTTCCGCCCTGAATATGATCGCTCCTGACCTGGAGGTTTTTAAAATTGGTTTAAATTCCTCGTATGTGTCTGTATCAAACTCTTCCTCCAGCTCATAATCGTATTCGGGTTCATCCGAATTTTCTTCATCCTCTCTTGCATTGTCTTTTCTCTCGTACGCAGTTTTTATCTCGTCTTTTATTGCTTTCCGCTCCGCTCCTGTTTCAGCGTCTATCTTCCTGTTATCCCGACTTTCATCCTTCTCTTCTTCTGGATCAATATTTAAATCAAGCACCTTTTTAATGTTCTTGCGTGGTGTTTTTGTTGAAGACCTATCTATCTGGGGCATTTCAGATTTCTTATCATTCGGCCCATTTTCGCTGAACTCTGTTACTCCATCTATCCTGTAGTTCCCCCATTTTTTCAGTATCTCTGCTGCATCGGAGCTACCTGAAAATATGAGAGGTCGGGTTATTATTATGGATCCGAGAAATGCCGTGAATACGCTGATACCTGTTCCTGTCATCCCATAGATGGGGAGTGCAAATGAAAGAAGATATATACTGGCCCCCATAATGTAGTGCTCTTTTGCATCAGGGTTCCCTAAAAATGTGCTAAAAATGTCCTGTTTTCTTCTTTTAACTCCATACAGATTTCCATATGCATGCATTTTTCCTTCACCTGTATCTCTATTTCCCTCCTACCTTTTTATAGGATGAAGAGGCAAAAATCGTCGCTGATTTTCGGCATTGATTATCAAAAAATAAAAAAGGTAAGGGTTTTTATCTCAAAGGTCGAGTTCCCTCTTTCTATTTCCGTACTTTCTCCACTGATATGTATGGTAGCTCAGCATTCCCACAAGGGCTGCGCTGGATGCAATAGCAAGAGCCATAACCGCTCCTTCACTCATCGGAGATATTACTCCTTCCTCGGTTCCACCGCTACCAATGCCTGACTCTGGAGTTGCCACTGCATATATCTCTGTGCTTGCTGTCTTCTGGCCGTCGCTTGCTGTCACTGTCAGGATAAAGGTTCCGTCTGCTTTCTCCGGAAGGACTATGGAGAGTCTATGGGTCTTTTCATCCACAGTGAAGGGTATGTCTGTACCGTTGGCGGAAGTAACTGTGTATGTCAGTTTGTCTCCATCTGGGTCTTCAAACAGGGTGGAAAGGTCAACCGTTAGTGTTTCTCCGGCTCTTCCCTTAAAGACCTTCTTTGATTCAACAGTCATCGGTGCATCTTCGACATTCTTTATGCTGATTGTCGGTTTTATTGTTCTTGAATAGGAGCCGTCCGTGGCGGTGAAGGTTATCTCTGTATTTCCATACCAGTTACTCTTGGGGGTGATGGTAACAACATGTGATTCCGGATCCATAGTCACATTCAGATATTCTGGAGCATCCCAGCTGTATTTGAGCGGTGAATCCACATCATGGAAGTAGTCGTCCAGGTCAAGCGTGATAACGCTGTCTTCCACTCCCTTAATAGTTTTTATATTCTTTATCACCGTAGGCGGGTCGTTGACAGGCAGAACATCTATGCTTTCAGTCGAGTTGATGGAAAACTCTCCATCGGTGGCCGTGATTTTTATTATCGTCTTTCCGTTCCAGTTCGGGGTTCCAATCACTTTCAGGATGTGGTTTACGGGAGATACTGTTGCGTAGGTTCCATCTCCTGCTGTAACATGGAAGCTCAGGGGTGAATCGATGTCTTCGAAGTAGTCGTCCAGGTCTATGAACGCAACACCATCCTCGTTAAAGCTGAGTGGAGACAGAGGTGAAAGCTCTACTGGTGGGTCATTCACCGCTTTTATGTTCAGAGTTGCAGGGGCATTAATGGTGTATTCTCCATCAGATACGATGATGTTCAGTGAGGTCTGGCCATTCCAGTTTTCAGATGGCACTATGGTTGCAACACCGCTCTCGTTTACAGATATGCTCAGTGGGCCATCAGGTTCTACGCTGAAGTTTAGTGGCGAATCCACATCCACAAAGTAATCGTTCAGGTCGATTGTCATGGCTGTGTCTTCATCTCCTTGGAATTCCGGAAGCGGAGATATCTGCTCAGGAGCATCGTTTACTGGCCATACTGTAAGCGCTTTTTCTGCACTCGTGCTGTACTCACCATCGGTGGCCGTGATATCTATCTCAGTATTTCCATTCCAGTCTGGGAG
>Ga0114934_10001328_pt1 | contig 16082 bp, 10 predicted proteins | sample 4SBtaG_2_FD_99695 | JGI IMG/M metagenome (GOLD analysis project Ga0114934, IMG submission 99695) | Deep subsurface microbial communities from Kolumbo volcano to uncover new lineages of life (NeLLi) - 4SBTROV10_white metaG | ecosystem: Environmental > Aquatic > Marine > Volcanic ... | reverse complement strand
GGTTGCTATAGTAACTGCTAAACCAATGGGGCTTGCAGTAATGTGTGAACGGGACCACATTTTCTATAAATATACAGTTTTTGTGTAGGACTGAAAAAACATTTCTCCCTTCTCACTACCTACTTCCCATTTCCCCAATTCTTCATTCAAAATCCAAAATTTAAAATCTATAATTTCTTCAATGCCCCTTTCCCTTGCACATTATATTATTTTCCTGATATAATTATTAGATGAAATCCCTGATAATCTTTTTATTATTTATACTGTTTCCATTAATTGCTTTTTCTAAATACACTATTATTCAAGGGAAAAATATAGTTGGAAGCATTACTGTTAAAAAAAGCAGGGAAGTCTATAATAAAAAAGACTGCTTTCTTTTTATTTTTGAAAAGAATTTGTTCGTTTCAAAAGAACCTATCAAAATAACCGAGAAAACCACATATTATGAATATGTAGATTATGATTTCAAACCAATATCTATAATGATAGTGAAAAAAAGAGTAGGAGGAATGCTCACTGACACTATTGAAGGGAAGATCACAGATTCCAAGATCATTCTTACTTATAATCAAAAATGGAAAAGAGAAATACATAGACCGGGAATATTCTATTTCTTAAATATATTCCCATATTTTCAAACAACTATTAAAGGTGGCTATAATAATGGAGAATTTACGGTCTTTAATGAAGACTACATGAAATTTGAAAAGATGAATACACGTTTGATAAAAGATAATGGAAAAGAAAAAAACTGTATCTGGGAAATTTCTGGAACACCTGATCATAAATTTCAAGCTTATTACAATAACTCATCCTTGATAAGGCTAGTTGATATATTCAATTCATCTGAGCTGATAAAGGATTATAAACTTGGCCATGAAGGCTGGTATATGGAATCATCAAAGGGAATTATACCGGAATTGTTTTTTGAAAATAATCCCGAAATATCAGAAATTGATGTATTAATAGGTCTTAAGAATGGATTTGAAAGTAATATAAAAACTCCTAACTCCAGAATTCAGAAAAGAGAAGCTTTAAATTCTGGATTAATAAGGATAATTAGAAAGGAATATCCTTTTTCTTTTCCTGATAAGCTAAATAATTATAATGGGAAATCAAAATACCTTACTGAAAAGATTAGATCCAAAGCCAAAGAGATCACAGGTACTCTTGTTAATAATGGTGAAATAATAAAAAAACTTTCCAAATTTTGTAGAGATAAAATAGAAATTACAGACCCGAAAGATTCTTTCAGAAGGCCAGAAAATGTACTTCTTACAAGGAAAGGCACAAGAAGTGAGATATCTCTTCTTTTTGATACTATGGTTAGAGCATCTGGAATCAATGTTTCGGAATGTTTCGGATTTATTTTTGATAAAGGTGCTTTTTATAAATATATTTGGAGTGATTTCAATGACCCATCTCTTTCTGAATATGATATGTTTTCAAAATCAAAAAAACTTTCTCCTTTTTATATCAAACTATGGGAAGGCATAATAGACAATGATATTGCACTTGTAGATTTGAAAAGGATAGAGAAAGTCCTTGATAACTGTACAATCTCTATAAAATCTTATGTACTTTTTGATAAACGATATTATCCTGAAAACTCAAGCCCTGTTCAGCTTAGAATTGGGAATGGTTTTTTTTCAAAAAAATATGACTATGGATTTTTTATAAATAATCCTGGTTTTGAATTTTCAAATAAAGGTGGAAATTTATTAGTACTTAACCTAACACTCCCAGAAAAAAAACAAATCAGTATATCAATAAAAAGTTTACCTGCAGTATTTTTTAAAAATATTACGGATTTATTTGCATATAGACAGGATTATTTGAGGAATATCAATAATGAGTATCAGCTTTATTCATCTAGTATTTCTCTGAAATCACCACCAAGAGTAATATTCTCATATTTCTGGAATGAAAACGGATTTTCTTCAAAATATAAGGAAGCATTAATTCTAGGCGAAAACTATGAATATATTATTGATCTTAATGCCAAAAATATGGATCTTGATGAAGCAGAGCCCTATTTTGATGAAATTGTACGCACATTTAAGGTATTCACAGAATGAGACCAAGACAATATCAACCAGTTGAAATAGAGACTTTGGAGAATCTTGAAGCTAAGTTAAATGATACTCAAAGTCCTATTGAAATAGCAACACTTCTTAAGAAAATAGCATTTACAGGTGATTTAAGGGCAATTCCGACACTAAAAGCATATCTTAAGCATGAAGACAGGAGAGTCAGAGCAAATGCTATAGAAGGGCTTGGATATTATAATGAAGAAAGTTTGATAACAATATTTTTTTCTCAACTTGAAGTAGAGCGCGATCCAAGAACAAGGGGCAATATTATTAAGGCCTTATGGCGATTCGGACATGGAAAGGTATATGATGAACTAGAAAAGATGCTATTTTCTGGAATAGAAGGACAAGTAAAAAGCGCACTTTTTGTTGCAGAACAAATAGACAATGAAAAGATATACCAACTTGTAAAAAAACTTTCTTTAGTAAAAGACCGACAAATAAGAGCACTTGCCAAAAATACTCTATGCAGATTAACCTCCGCTCCTGAATCATTTATCAGTAAAAATAAAACCTTAATCCTCTCATCATTAGGTGGTATTATTCTTATAATTTTTATAATATCAGCATTTTCGATGTTTAGAGAAAAAAAAGTTGAAACAGTATCTTTTGAAAAATTCAAAAATGTAAAAAATATGGTGAATGAAGCACTTGGTAAAAAGAATTACTCTCTTGCAATTGAATATTTGAATTATATTTTAGAGAAGAATCCAGATGATGTACAGGCTCTTTTTCTTCTTGCTAAGTCCTATCTTCATATGGGCAGTATTGAGCTTGCTGAAAAAAAATTTAAAGAATGTCTTAGAAAAGATCCTAGATTATCTTGGAATTACATATATCTAGCAAAGATATATTCAAATAAGGGAGACAAGAAAAGTCTTTTAGACCTTGCAAAAGCTTCTGGAAAATTAGTACCTAATACATTGCCCGATTTTTTTGTGCAAGTATATCTTTATAAATTATCTGGCGAATGGGATAAAGCAATGGAAATACTAAAAAAAATCAAAACATCAGAACTGAATGAAGATTTTAAAATGGAGTTTTCACACTTAAATACTGTAATTACCGATAATTTAAAAATTCTTCAGAAAAAAGATCCTGATATTATAGCAAAGAATTATTTAAAAAAGGGAGAATACAATAAGGCATATGATTTTTTGACTATAGCTATAAATCAGTCCCCCATGAATGCTAAACTTTATTTTCTAATGTCAAAATGCTGCAAATTAATGAGAAGATATTCAGACGCTCAAAATACTCTATTTAAAGCCATAAAATTGAAACTTTCTACCGGAAGAGCTTATAAGGAACTCTCTATTCTTTTTAGAGAAAAACAGGATATCTCAAATGCAATAAAAGCTATAGAATTATCCTTAAAATATGATGATAGTGCAGCAGCACATATAGAATATGCAAAAATATATTTCAAAATATTTGATATGGATTCATGTATAAAAGAACTTGAAAAGGCCAAAAACAGAACGGATAAAGATTTTGAGAAGGATGAAATCAATATTTATCATGCACGCGCATTAGCCTTCAAGCATAGATTTTCAGAAGCAATAAATCTTATGAAAAATGTCAAAGATACAAAAGAAATTTCTGCTGAGCTTTTTAATTATTCACTATTATCTTCTGAAAAGGATTCTGACTTTTCTGAGCTAAGATATAAACTTGAAGATTTAAAAAATATTTCTAATATTAAAAAGATCAATTTTAATGGTATTCTTCAATATAGACTTGGGAAACTCGATGATGCATTAAAAAGTTTTAAAATACTTGCCAAAAAGCCTGATTTTTCGAGAGAATATGCAATTGGGTGGAATAATATTGGGGTAATTCTGGCAAAAAAAGGCTATCCTAATAAAGCAAGAGCATGTTTTGAAAAATCTGTGGGAGCTCTTGAAAGCAGAGAAGCATATTATAATATAGGATGCTATTACTATACTAAGGATGAATATAAATTCGCAATCATAAACTTCAAGAATGCTTTAAAAAAAGATCCTTTTTTTATACCGGCTGCTAATAATCTTGCACTTTGTTATCAGAAACTCGAGTATTTTGATAGTGCTTTCACAATACTTGAATTTGCCAAAAATATAGAGAATAACTGGCCAAAAAAATATATGGAAATAGATTTCAATTATCAGAAGGTAGGAGAAAGATTAGGCAAAATAATTCCATCTTCATCATCTAATATTATTAAATATTACAAAGAGGAAGAGAATCTTATCCCTGAACTTTTGAGGACATTTTATTATAGGATGATAACTTTATAAATATTTTAAATTTCTTGAGTCCGGAACAAAATACTGTGTAGGACTGAACCAATTCTTCATTCAAAATCCAAAATTTAAAATCTATAATTTCTAATCACTTACCAGTATTAAGAAAAACTTATAAATTACTGTATTTGACTAAGTTTGAATAAATACATTTTCAAGTCTAAGTTCTTCAGCAAAATCTAATACTTTCTCATATTCATCAATTGTAACTTTTTTAGAAAGTTCAGGATATTCAAATGCTTTATAAGCTGGAAAATACTGATTCATGATTGACACATATGTCTTTTTACCAAGATTTTCTGCAATAAATCTCAAAACTTCCATACTGTTTTCAATTTCACCCGGTAAGACGAGATGCCTTATTATCATACCTTTTTTTGCAATCCCATTTTCGATTTCTAGAAAATTCCTTTTTTCCTTTAAAAATAAAAGGACTTCACGGTTTATCTCAACATAATCAGGCACTCCTGAGTATTTTTCTGAAAGTGTATTTTTAGAATATTTCGAGTCAGGAAGAAAAATATCGATATATGGTTCTATCATTTCTAAAATCTCTACTCTTTCATATCCAGAACAATTATATAAAATCGGTATTTCAAGGCCTTTTTTTCTAGCCTCATCTAAGGCTATTATAATAGATGGTATATAATGATCAGGACTTACCAAATTAATATTACAAGCTCCCCTTTTTTGAAGAGAAAGCATTGCTTCAGATAATTTTTCTATAGAGTATTTCTTTCCATTCCCAAGCTGAGAAATAGGATAGTTTTGGCAGAATACACATGCTAGGGTACAATTTGAAAAAAATATTGTACCTGAGCCATTTTTCCCTATAAGTGGAGGTTCTTCTCCATTATGAAGATTTACACTTGCAATATAAATCTCTGATGAAGACCTACATGCACCGGTTTTTCCACTATTTCTGTCAACTTTACATTTTCTTGGACATAAATAGCAATGTCTATATATATTCATAAAGGCTTTGAGATTCATTTTCTTATTTTTTCTTTCAAAAACTCAAATCTAGGTATCATTCCCATATAGATCTTTTTTCCTTCCTTAATGCTTATAGCCGGTAGAAAACCACATCCTGCATTCTGAAATTTCTTAATTATTTTTAATCTATCATCATGCTCAATATCTATGCTCTCCTCAGAAGTAATAAGGTCTCTTGCAGTTATTAAAAAGCATAATTCTTCTTCAAAAAACACCTGCTCTAGTTCATAATAATCAATATATCCCAAATAAAGGCCCTTTTCATCTACAACTGGAAAACAATCATAATTACTGTGTTCAACAAATTTAATGACCTTATCATAATTAGCAGCATTATCTATTGCTACACTTTCTCTCATTAGCATTTCAGAAAGTGTTCTCTTTTCATTTCCTGAATTCCACATAAAGTTTTTCAATTTTCCAAATTGCTTGAACACATTTATAAAATCAGTAATATCATATATGCTCCTATGTCTAAAAACATCTGCTACTGATACCTCACCATTTTTAAGAAGAGAATATCTTAGTAAAATCGAACCTATTAATTCAAATACTATGATAGCACCAAAGACTATACCCCTAAGTTTATAACCAAGACCAGGTTCTGCTATGCTGAGTGTTGCTATCATTGCAAGCACCGTTTCAGAATGGGAAAGTATTCCAAGGAAGAGAGCTTTACGCCATAGGAATGGGAATTTAGCTATTTTAGTGGATAAGTAAACCCCTATACCTTTGCCAAGAAGTCTTCCTAAAATATATATCATTCCAAAAATACCCATTAAAAAGAAATTGTGAAGATCGAACTCAGCACCTTCAAGAATAAATAGAAACAGAAGGAAAATAAGATCTACTCTAGAAAGTATTTCCTTCGTCTCATTCTCTCTCAGACTAAGGTTTGTATGAAAAAAACCAAGCAAAAGACAAAAGAGCATAAATGAGAAATTCAAAAGTTCTGAAATACCTATAGATAGAAGTATAAATGTGAATACAAGTAATAGTTTGCTGTTTTCGCTTTTTTCTTTTAATTCAAGATAAGAGAGAAAAAAGCCAAATACAGCTGCTAAGATCAGTTCTTCTATAAATAGATTCAGTTCAAATGAATTCCCTGATTTAAGAAATAATTCGAATATAGTCAATGCAATAAAATTATTTAAGGGAATCATTATCTTTAGTTTGCTAGTCACAGGTCCTTCAGAAGCTGCTTCTCTCATAACAAAGAAACTGACAGCAGGAGCAGTAGGAATTGCAAGCACACCAAGAATAAAAGCAACCCTAAAGTCAAATCTTAATAGAAAGAAAAATGGAATGAATACTGATATAAATGTGAAAAATATCTCGAAAAGACTTACAAAAAATGCTTTTTTATTGGTCTCTCTTATAAGATTATAACGAAATTCAGAACCAGCCTTGAAAAAGATTATTCCAAGAGCAATTTTTTTGATAAACATAAGCTGTTCGACAAGATTAGCATCAAGATAACCTAGACCATGAGGACCAAGTATTATTCCCGAGAATAAGAAAGCTATCACTTCAGGTATAAGCCTTATTTCTGTGATAACAATATTTAAAAAGGTAGCCACGGCAAATACAGTAGCTACCTTCATAAAACTATCGAATCTATTCCACATTAATTCATTTCTTTTTATTATGTATTCCAAAAACTACATATATAAGACTGATAGTTACAATTGACAGCATAATTAATGATAACCATGCGCTTTTATAAGTCACTTCTTTTGGGAAAAAGTCAGTCCATTTAGCAACTATTGAAGCAATAATAACACCTGTCAATGCCTCTCCAGCTATTAAGCCGGATGAATACAATATTCCTTTCTCATTCATAGTATCATTCATTTCCGGGTCCTTATATTTCTTATCAAGATATCCCTTAACTAATCCACCTATTATAATCGGAGTTGACAAATGAAGTGGAAGATAAAGTCCTACAGCAAAAGCAAGGGAAGGAACACCAAAGAGTTCGGCTACTAAAGCTGAAATTGCTCCAACAAAAACGAGTGCCCAAGGAAGACTATTTTCCATAACACCTTTTACTACCATTGCCATTAATTGAGCCTGCGGTGCTGGTAATTTATCTGTACCTATTCCATAAGATTGGTGAAGAAGATAAACTGTATATCCGATGGCCATGGCCGAAAAAAGAACACCTAGCATCTCACCAAGTTGCTGTTTCCATGGAGTAGCACCAACCAGAAATCCAGTTTTAAGATCCTGAGAAGTATCACCTGCTATAGCTATAGCAATACATACTATTGCTCCAATAGAAAGAGCAGCTATTACTCCAACATCTCCAGTATATCCCGTCTTATAAAGCACAAAACTTGTGATAAGAAGAGTTGCAATAGTCATTCCGGATACAGGATTAGATGAGCTCCCAACAATTCCTACTATTCTGGAAGAAACAGTGACAAAAAAGAATGTAAAAATTACCATTAAAAGAGGAACAAGGAATCCTCCCGGTATCTTAGGAAGGAACCATAAAGCCATAAATATTACAAAAATACCTAGGAGCACAAAGTGCATAGGAATATCTTTTTTTGTTCTCATATAACCCTCTTTTCCATTTTTATTCATACTAAATATAAGTTCTTTGAAACCTGCACTAAAAGAGGAGAAAATAGTCGGAATAGAGGCTGCCAGACTAATTATACCGCCAAAAGCCACTGCTCCTGCTCCTATATATCTAATATAAGTAGTCCATATTCCCCATGCATCCATATTGCTGATAAGCTCTTTAGCTGGATAGACTGTAGTGCTAAGATGTGCCCCAAGAAATGAGATAAGTGGTATGAAAACCCACCATCCGAGAATACCACCTGCCAACATATATGCTGCTATTCTTGGCCCGATAATATATCCTACTGCTAAAAGTGCTGGCATTGAGTCAAAACCGACTAAAAGATTTTTTAATCTTGGAAGTGTCCATTCAGGCTCTTCTACCCACAACTTCCATCCTGACATCAAGAATTTATATATTCCACCTACTAAAACTCCTAAAAAAACAAGTTTAGCCTTATTTCCACCTGCTTCACCTGCAACAATAACTTCTGCGCAAGCCGTTCCTTCAGGATAAGGAAGTTTCCCATGTTCCTTTACAATAAGAAATCTTCTCAAGGGTATCATGAATAGTATTCCAAGTATACCACCAAGTAATGACATAAAGAATATCTCCCACATTGTAGGATTCAAATTAAGAAGTATCAATGATGGAATTGTGAATATTACTCCAGCAGCAAGTGATTCTCCTGCAGAACCTACGGTCTGAGCCATATTATTTTCAAGTATAGTTCCTCTTTTAAAAAGACCCCTTAGAATAGCCATTGAAATAACAGCAGCAGGTATAGATGCTGAAACTGTCATACCAACTTTTAGTCCAAGGTATGCATTAGCCATTCCAAAGACAATAGCAAGAATAACACCTAAACCTACAGCCGCCCAACTAAATTCTGAAATCCTTTCTTGATCATCAATAACAGGTATATACTCTTCCCCTTCAGGTATCGGATGATATGCCCGTTTTGAGAGTGTTCTTTTTTCCATCAAAAACCTCCAGTAAATTTTAAGACGCTAAATTCATCGATAAATAATGAATGTTAACAATAATGTAAAAAATAAGTTAAATTAAATCAAATTAAGGATACTGTCAAATCATTGTAGGTGTAAATGGTAGATGAGGTAAAAGGGGCAAGGGCTAAAGGTAAAAAGGACATTGAAGAAATTATAGATTTTAAATTTTGAATTTTGAATGTTGTTGCCTTTTTTCTCTGATTAGTTTCTTTACCCCTTCGCGATTATATACATGATCATCTCTATATTTCTGAATTCTGTGATTTGAAGGAATTATTCCAAATCCTTCTCTTATTTTTTTTATAATATTATCATCATGATATCCTGGTATTGCAGTTGTAACAAATTCATATTCCACACCGGAATTAATAATAAAATTTACACTTTGTTTTATTTTTTCTATATCAGACTCAATGCCTGATAATTTATTGTATTCTTCCGAAGACGCAATTGATTTAAGATCCATCTGAAAAAAATCTATCATATTATTCTCTATCAATTTTTTTAAGACCATCGGATTACTTCCATTAGTCTCGAGTTTGACTAAGAATCCCATATTTTTCACCTTTTTAATAAATTCAAAAAGATCAGACTGAAGTGTAGGTTCTCCTCCGGTTATTGCAACTGCATCTATCCAGTCTTCATATTTTTTAAGATACTCAAATATCTTTTCCTCATCTTCACTTGAATCAGTAAATGGTATCAATTCAGGATTATGGCAGAATGGACATTTGAAATTGCAACCCTGTGTAAAGACTATACAGCTAATTTTATTCTTATATTCAATAAGGCTTTTTTTCGAAAAACCACCTATTATCATTTCATAACACCTTTGGTCAAGTCTTGAATTTCATGACCCTATTTTATTCAATATTTCCAGTGAAGGGTGAACGGTGAACAGTGAACGGAGAAGAAAACTTCCATTAACCGCTCCTTTTCAACGGGCAACCGCAAGGGATTGCCACCTACATCCTATATCCTAAATCCATTCTTCACATTCAAAATCCAAAATTTAAAATCTATAATTTCTTGTCATTTGGGGTCTGATCTTCACAGGATGTTGAAAAAGTCACTTTATAGGATTTTTTTCTGGATACCCGCCTTCGCGGGTATGACGGGAGCTTATTTTACAGGGCTTTTCGTCATTCCTGCGCAGGCAGGAATCCATCTTTTGCGTGAAAAATTAGTTTTTCAACAACCTATTTAGATCTAACACTTTTTAACTTCATATTTTCTTCTTTAACAATTCAAAATTCAAAATCCAAAATTTAAAATTTCTTCAATGTCCTTTTTTACCTTAACCCTTATCCCTTATCCCTTATCCCTTTTTACCCTTTTACCTTCCAAATTCTTGATAAAGAATTTGGAATCCTCTATCCAAACCAAGATTCATCAAGAGTGTTTGTCTTATCAATGACATTTTCATTTTCATCCATAAAGACTAGTGTTGGTACACTCATTACTTGATATCTTTTAGATTCGTCAAGACCTCTTTCAGTATAAACATTCCATTCCTCTATATTAAGACCAGTATTTTTAAGTTTTGATTTTACCTGCACACAATTTGGACAATTGTCGCTATAAAAAAGTTTTACATTTTTTATGTTTTCCAAATTGAGATGTTTTTCCTGTATATCACTCTCGACTTTTTTTAAAGTATTTACAGCTTTTTTAGTCTTAATAGGTCTAGTTTTTTCTGTAGATTCAAGGTCTTCAACAGCTTTTTCAAAAGTAACTCTATTGAAATATTCTTCTTTCTTGCCCACATTCCAGTTTTGAACAGGTCTGAAATAACCTACTATCCTGGAATAGACTTCTGTCTTCTCCTTACATTCAGGGCATTCGAAATATTCCCCCTTAATATAACCATGATTCTTGCATATGCTGAATGTAGGTGTTATCGAGAAATATGGGAGTTTAGTATTTTCAGCTATCTTCTTTACTAGAAGTTTACATGCAGTAGGTTCAATCTCCTCACCTAAGAAAGTGTGAAATATAGTACCACCTGTATATAAAGGTTGCACAGAATCCTGATGTTCTAGTGATTCAAAAAGGTCAAAAGAGGTATCTACAGGAAGTTGTGATGAATTTGTAAGATATGGTATTTCTTTTCCGGACACAAATATTTGAGGATATTTTTCTTTATCCTTCCTTGCGAGTCTATAGGAAGTAGACTCCGCAGGAGTAGCCTCAAGATTATAAAGATTTCCAGTTTCTTTTTGAAATTCTTGAAGAACTTTTCTCATATATTTTAGTGTTTTTATAGAAAACTCTTTTCCTTTTGGAGTATCTATCCCCTCAGAAAGGAAATTTACACATGCCTCATGCATTCCACATATCCCGATTGTTGAAAAATGATTTGTAAAGCTTCCAAGATAAGTATTCGTATAAGGCATAAGACCATTTTTAAGATTTTTCGATATAAGCTTTCTTTTTATTTCAAGAGAATCTCTTCCTAACTCCATATAATGGTGAAGCATTTTTTTGAATTCTTTCTCATTATGAGCCTCAAATGCAATTCTATTTACATTAATAGTAACAACACCTATTGATCCTGTATTATCTCCAGGGCCCCATAATGAACCAGGTCGATTCATGAGTTCAAGCTGGTCAAGATTAAGCCTACAGCACATTGCTCTAATAGATTTTGGATCAAGATTTGAACCTATATAGTTCTGAAAATAAGGTGTTCCATATTTTGCTGTAACCCTAAAAAGAAGATCAGATAATTCAGTATTCCAGTTGAAATCATTAGTAAGATTATAAGTCGGTATAGGAAATGTAAATATTCTTCCTTTGGCATCTCCTTCTTCCATAAGTTCAAGGAATGCTTTATTAACCATATCCATCTCTTTCTGACATTCTCCATATGTAAAATCAGCCTCTTTCCCTCCTATAATAGCCTTTTGTTCCTTCATATCATCAGGTACAGTAAGATCAAAAGTAAGATTTGAAAAAGGTGTCTGAGACCCCCATCTCGAAGGAATATTTAGGGAGAAAATAAGTCTCTGCATATTTTGTTTTACAGTCTTATAATCCATATTATCTGCTTTTACAAAAGCGGAAAGATAAGTATCTACACTTGAAAAAGCTTGTGCCCCGGCAAATTCCATCTGAAGACAACCAATAAAATTAACCATCTGTGATACAACTACATCAAGATGCTTTGCAGGCTTGGCATCAACCTTGTTCGGGACTTCTCCAAAGCCCTTCAAAAGAAGGTTTTTAAGTGACCATCCTGAACAATATCCAACAATACCACTTGATAAGTCATGTATATGTATATATCCATCTTTATGAGCTTCAGCAATAGCTGGTGTATATATTTCCGACAGCATATAATTTGAAATTACTTTTCCTGAAATGTGAAGCATCAGTCCTGAAAAAGAAAAGTTCGTATTGCTGTTTTCTTTGACTCGCCAGTCTGATTGACCCATATATTCATTTATTGTTGTATCCACATCTACTGCAAGAGATTTCATATCGCGGAGTTTTTTATGATGCTCTCTATATAGTATATATGCCTTTGCAGTTTTTGCATGGCCCTGCTCAATAAGGACTTTCTCTACCATATCCTGTATTTCTTCAACAGTTACAACAAATCTGTTTTTATATTTTTCTAAAAGAAGTTTTTCAACCTCATCAGATATTCTGATTGCAGTATTTCTGTTTCTTCCGCCAACAGAAATTGCTGCTCTATATACTGCATTTGTTATTCTTTCTTTATCGAAATCAACTACATCATTATTCCTTTTTGCAATCTTGAACATATCATCCCATTTTGTCATTTAATTAACTCCTTTATTTTTTGATTTTGAATTGATTTTTCTAATCTCTGCTGCAAATTCTTTTACATCCTTGAATTGTTTATATACTGATGCAAATCTTATATATGCAACTTCATCTATCACCTTTAATTGTTTCATTATAAGATCACCTATTACTCTGCTGTTCACCTCCTTTCCAGGAAATAAAGTTATTTCCTTTTCTATATTATTAACGATCGAATCTATCATATCTGATGATATGGATCTTTTTTCACAAGCCCTAGAAATTCCTTTTTTTATTTTTTCAATATTGAATTCTTCTCTGCGCCCATCATTTTTTACTACCATTTTGATTATATTCACTGATTGTTCTATTGTGGTAAATCTCCTATTACAATCCGGGCACTCTCTTCTTCTGCGAATCTCATTACCGTCATTAAATTCTCTTGTTTCAATGACTCTTGTATCACTCATCCCGCAAAATGGACATTTCATATTGACCCCTATATTTAGTGTTTTTGTTTTTTAAAAAAGCTCACTTAACACTATATATGATATCGGAAGAAAAAAGTCAAATTTTTTTTTACCACTTTTAATTCAGGTTTTTTCCCATGACTTAAGGAAAAAAGTTTTCAGAAAAAACCACTTTACCCATTATTTTTTGTTCCTCGCTGTTTTTTAATTAATGCATTCATCGTTTGCCATTCGCTCTTTTTATATTATAATGCTCAAATGAAACATCATAGAAAAGATATTTCAAGAAATACGATCACAGGTATGGTGCTGAATATTTTTCTCTTTGCTATAAAAGTATTTGGGGGGTTCTTCTGGAAAAGTTCAGCACTTATAGCAGATGGTTTTCACAGCCTTTCAGACCTCTCGACTGATATTCTGATACTAGTTGGTTCCAAGTACTGGTCACAGCCTTGTGATGAGAGTCATCCGCACGGTCATCAGAGAATCGAAAGTATAATCTCCGCCATACTTGGAATATTTCTTTTTTTTGTAGGAATGACACTGATATATTCTGCAATAAAAAAGATAATACACACAAGCGTGTTTATAAGACCCAGTATTTTCACTATATTTGTTGCGATAATCTCAGTGATCTCAAAAGAAGCACTTTTCAGGTATACACTTAGAGTCGGTAAAAAAACAAAATCGGATTCGGTAATATTAAATGCGTGGCATCATCGTTCAGATGCTATCAGTTCGATCTTCGTACTTTTTTCTTTGATATTATCCATTTTTTCAGACAAATTGGCAATTATGGATAAGATCGGTTCTATTTTGATAGGAGGAATGATACTGCAGCTCTCTGTAAACACATTGATATCTAATTTTAATAAATTATCTGATCAGGCAGCACCCCCTGAATTCGTAGAGAATCTCAGACAAAATATCCTCTCATTCGACATGGTTTTAGACACTCATGCAATAAGGACAAGATATCTTGGAAATTACTTAAGTGTAGATTTCCATATCCTTGTGAATCCGAATATATCTGTAGCTGAAGGACATCGTATAGCCGGAAAAGTCAAAAGAAACATAATGAAGAATTTTCCTGATATTATCGATATAATAATACACATTGAACCAAAGGAATAGGATTAATCAATATCTCAGGGAAATTCCTTCTTGAGTTCGTCAATTGAGAGCGGTTTCGAAAAATAATATCCCTGCCCGCAATCAACCCCTATATTTCTGAGTATTTTGAGTATTTCAGGACTATTCACATATTCTGCAATTATTTTAAGGCCCAGTGTTTTTGACATACTAGTGATAGCTTTTACTATGCTTAGTGTCTCGATAGATGAATCAATTCCCCTTGTTATTGACCCATCTATTTTTATAGTCGATATGATGCCATGATTAGAAAGATCTGCTACCATCTTAAAGGATGAATATCCAGTTCCAAAATCATCAATTGCAAACTGTATACCGTATTTCTCATTTATAAACCTTATAAGTTCTACATTTTCTAAGAGTAACTGTTCAGTAAGCTCTATAGTCATCTCAAGTCCATTTTTCTCTATTTCAGAAATAGTTTCATGAAGTATTTTTCTAAATTCTCTAGACTTCATTGAATGCGGACTTAAATTCACAAATATCCTTTTACTTATATCTTTAATTTTTTTACAATATTTTCTCAATGCCTGAAATACCAACATATCAAGCTGTAGTATAAGATTCATTTCATATACCATATCAATAAATATACTTGCCTCTATAAACTCATCTTCTTCCTTTATCCTAACAAGGGCCTCAAGATCATATATTTTATTCGATGAAATATTGATTACAGGCTGAAAAAAGAGTTCTATTTTTTTCTCTGAAATAGCCTTTCTAACCTTATCAATTATCTCATTTTCTCCCTTGAATCCCTTTATAAGTGTATTTTGGGTAGTCCCAGCTTTAATAAGAAACCTATACTCTTCTGATTTTTTGGCTTCTCCTTTTGCATAAGATAGAAGTCTCAATACTTCATCAATACTATAATCTTTATCTTTAGAAAGTTCTACAGTACCAACTGATATCTTTGGTTCTATATTGTCATCTATGAGAGTCATGTCCTGCTCTTTGAGGCCATTTATTATCTTTCTTTCTTTATCAATAACACCTTTAAGATCATCAAATCCATGAAGTATGATAAATTCATCACCAGCAGCTCTAGTAAAAAGATCATTTCCTTTTCCTGATGAAAGTACTTTGTAGATAACATTTTCAAGGGAATTAATAATATGATCTCCTGCAATCATCCCATAATACTTGTTTATGAAAGAAACACCTTTTAAGTCCATTATTGAAAGGAAGCGCACATCTTTTTTTACAAGTCTTTTGTATAGCATCTGAAGAAAGAACTCTTTGCCAACAAAGAACTTAATCTTATCATAAAAGTTCTCAGTAAGGTCTCTACTATTAAGTATGCCGTGTTCCACCATTTCTCTTATAAGATGGCTTATTTGAATATGGTATTCAATAATATAACCGGTTTTCTTATCCTTAACGCAGTTTATAATGACAAAATCTAAAGAATCATTAGTATTATGTTTGTGAAGCACTGAATAGTGTGAAAGATCGTTTTCATTTAAAATCTTAACAGGACAAGGATATTCCCCAAATCTATAGCATGGTACATCTAATTTGTGAATCACTTCAAAACATTTCTTTCCAGTCATATCCTCGCCATAATAATCAACAGCGCATTTATTCATGAAAACTATTATACAATTAGAATCAATGATTATTACTGATTCAGGAAAAAGATTAAAGTCATTAAAATTCATTTTATCCATTGCTATTCCAATATATTACTAGTGCTTGATAGTATCAAAACATTGTTCATTTTGGGTCTG
>Ga0114934_10001327_pt1 | contig 16094 bp, 32 predicted proteins | sample 4SBtaG_2_FD_99695 | JGI IMG/M metagenome (GOLD analysis project Ga0114934, IMG submission 99695) | Deep subsurface microbial communities from Kolumbo volcano to uncover new lineages of life (NeLLi) - 4SBTROV10_white metaG | ecosystem: Environmental > Aquatic > Marine > Volcanic ... | reverse complement strand
TTTAAATGACACATTTAGACCTGAATTCCGAAATAAGTTGAGTGGTACAGTTAAGTTTAATAGTCTTACTGAAGATATTATGATTAAGATTACTGAGAAATTTATTAAGTTAGTTCAGTTAAAGCTAACAGCTAAAGGTATTAAACTCAGTGTAAGTAAGAAAGCTAAAGAATTACTAGCTGAGCGAGGATTCGATCCTGAGATGGGGGCAAGACCAATTAAAAGAGAGGTTGATGAATCTATAATTAAAATGTTAGTTAAGCCTATTCTTAAGAAAGAAGTTGATGCAGGAGATACCGTTAAAGTAACAGTTAAGAAAAACGATATTCATTTAGAATTCGTAAAGCCAAAACCAAATATTACAGTATCAACTGTGGTTAAGGAACTAGATGATGAATCAAAACCTGTATGATGTTGAATTACTTTTAGATGTAGGCATATTGTTAGTATGTTTAAATATATTAGATGAATACGATGACAATTGGACAAGAGAAGTAGTAGATGTATATTACAATTTAAAAAGATTAACTCTAAAAGAGTAAGATAAGAACAGTACTAGACAATTCTTTTTATACGAGGTTGAAAAAATGAAAGGTTGGAAAAAGTTTAGCCTATATCATATCCTGAAAAGGCGTTGGGAGTGTAAATTTATGAAGCAAACAGCAACTTATTTTTTTAGTGGAATATGCACAGTTGATGGATTATCAACTTCGCTATTTCTTATTATCAATGGTATCACTATGGGACTTTCCTTATGCTTTGACTTAAGTTTTGTACAATACACACTATTAGGTGTATCCCTATATGCCTTTATTACAGTATTAGTTTCAGCTATAGATACGTATATGACGCGTAAAATTAGAATTAAAAGAGAAGCAATAAAATCAATTGAGTTAATGCTCAATATGGTGGAGAGAAAACGATGGCCTTAAGTATGGATGATTTTGATGGAATGAGTGAAGAAGAGATTATGAAATTCTTCCAAGATATATTCATGAGTGATATTAGCGATGCGAAAGACGCTAATTGTCTAGAAGATTAGTTAAAATGAGCAGTCATTGGCAAGACAATAAGAGAGCATTTGAATTTGTTTTTTTATTAGTACATTTAGATATAGTTGATTGGGAAAATAGACATAATTTATTAGAATATTGGAGTAAACATGGAAGTAAACCTAGTATCAGAAACAAAGATTGATGACAGTTACTTATATAAGTTAATGAAAGAAGCTAAAGGTAGTAATAGCCTTGAATTTATTGAAGGCGTACAAGACTTAGAAGGTCTGATAGCTTATATAGCAAGGGTTAGTTCTTCTAACCAAAAGAATCCCAACCATGCAGGACTAATTAAATATTGCATGAATCACGGGCATTGGAGTATCCTAGAGATGGGAAATATAGGATTTGAGATTAAAACCACAAGAATGATAGCTCCTCAAATCTTAAGACATAGATCATTTAACTTTCAAGAGTTTAGCCAGAGATACTCTGCTGTTGCTAATAACGGTATTGAGATTTATGCAGCCCGTAGACAAGATGATAAAAACAGACAAAACTCAATTGACGATATTGCCCCTGAAATTAAAGTCGAATGGGAGAAACGTCAATTAGAAAATTGGAAACAAAGCTTTGAAAACTATAAATGGGCTTTAGATAATAAGATTGCAAAAGAATGTGCTCGTGCAGTACTGCCTTTACAGGCTCAAACAAGACTCTTTATGAATGGAACATTAAGATCATGGGTTCACTATATTAACCTAAGATCAGATCCATCTACTCAGAAGGAGCATAGAGATATAGCGGAAGCAATAAAGTTACAATTCATCAAGAAACTTCCTATTATTTCAAAGGCAGCAGGTTGGGTTTAACAAAAAAGAAACATGAATTAGAAAGTACTATGTATTTGGCTATAATTTTAAATGAATTAAGTTTATTAGATATTAGTAAACTACATGCAATCGCTATATATTGGGCGAAAAAGTATAATAAGGTGAAAAATGAATAATGTGTTTAAATGGTTGTTTCCAATACCTAAGTCTAACTTAGAGTATGTTCAGAGCATTATCTTTAAAAGAGGTGCAATAAATGTTCTAGATACTAACCCTGCAAAAGATCAAAGCTTTAATGTAGGTAAGTATTTACTTGAGTTTGGAGATAAAGATATTAAGTGTCAATTAAGATTACCGCATGATAATATGCCATTATTCATCTTTCAAGGTGATGATGTTATGTCTTTAAGGCAAACTGTTATCGAGGTTAACACGGTGGCAGTGTCATGAGGATCGTCAAGGCATATTAGTACAAGTTAATATGAACATAAAAACTGATTTATATAATGTGTTTTATTATTTGAACGTAGAATAACTTAAACAGAATCGAAAGATTTGTAACAATACGATTCTTCTCAATTCGTCTGCACGAGTAAGAATTAATCTATTTTGAAAGTGCAGATTTTCTTATTTAAAGGAGTAAACATGAGTGATCATAATGATGAAATAATGGTTAATAAGTTTACTGAAGAATCAGCAAAGAGTTTTAGAAAGAAAGTTATCCATAGAGCAACGCAAGACTCAAATCAACCTATTTTAGTCTATATCGACTCTTACGGTGGTTACATTGATTCATTAAACAGCATGTTAGAAACAATGGAACAAGTTCCTAATGAAATTATTACAGTTTGTATAGGAAAAGCTATGAGCTGTGGAGCTGTGCTGTTAGCAGCAGGTGATTATAGATTCTGTGGTCGCAAGTCTAGGGTTATGGTTCACCAAGGTTCTTCTGGAGTAGGCGGTCCAATTGAGGGCTTACAGAATGACGTAAATGAATCTAAGAGATTAAATAAGCAACTTATGGAAGTAATTGCCAAAAGATGTGGAAAGACTATTAAACAATTTAAAGATGAAATGAAAAAACGTTTACATAAGGATGATGACGAAGCAAGAGATATGTATTTATCAGCTAAAGACGCATTAGAAATTGGCATTATAGACTTTGTAGGTATGCCTCATATTAAGCCAGTTGTTATGTACTCAGTAGAAGTTGCACCTGAAAAGAAATACAAATCACCACCCAAAACTGAATCTAAAAAGAGAGTTACCAAAAAAGTAACTAAAAAGAAAGCGACAAAGAAAAAATAAAACAGAATCGATATTACTGTAGGAGGAATGAATATGAGTAAAGAAAATAAAACAGATGATGTACAAAACGTAGTTACAATTTCAGCAGATGACTGTGTTAATGTCAGAAAATATTGTGGGCATTTTGGAGTTCCAAGTTCTGAAGGTCTTGAGTCTGCATTAGAAGACTTTATCAAAGAAAGTTCTTATGAGAATCAATTAGAGGTTAAATTAGAGATTTGCAAGTGGATTCTTGACTGCGAGCATGAATCTTTCAAAGATAGTTTATGGGATGCTCCTAAGAAAGCAGCTGAAGAAGTAGTATTTGATCTACAGTTTGATAAAGATTTAAAAGAGACTTTATCGTCAAGCGAAGCTGATACATTAGAAAAAAAATAAGTTTGTTGTTAGAAATCTTCTGAAGATCCTGAATTGTTAGGTACTTTAGGTACTTCAGGTGTTTCGGGCGTTTCAGGAGCAAACTTCTTAGCTTGCTTGTAATGATAGTTATCAACACCACCGCTAGATGTAATGTGATCTAGCATTTTACCTTTGATTCTTTGAGAGGCATGAGATGAAAAATCTGTTCCTCTTTTAGGGTCATATTTGTGGAAAGCATCTATGAGACCATGAACTCCATGAGAATAAAGGTCTTCAGCTGTTACGTGCGGAGGCAATCCTGCCTTTTTAAATTTAGAAACATGCATATTGATTAGTGGTGCATATTCTATAACCATATCATTTAGGTGGTCTCTTTCTTTTTCATCAGTCATATGACTATTATACCACAATTTACGGGTATAAATAAATGGAGATATATTAATGAGATATGAATCACAAAGAATAATAAGTAAAAACCAAAAGTATGAGAAAACAAAGGCTTATACTACCATCTCTAAGCTTAAAAGTAAAGGTTTATCAATTTCTGAGTGTATAAGTGCTGTCAAAATTTTGCTTAAAGATGACAATACAGAAAGTCAACAAGCAATCTTAAAGAAGGCATTAAGCTATTTAAGTCTCGAACAGGGAGTTGTGGATGAATAAGAAGAATGTAATCAAGTTAACACTGACAATAGCAGCAATGTTAGCATTTGCCCTATACTTAAACGCACCAGAATATAAGTACGATATTACTCACCCAGTCAATGATAAGCATCATGCTATTATTCAAATAAAAAACAACAATGGGTACAACTGTTCGGCGTTTGTCATTGATGATAATAGAGCCGTTACAGCAGGTCATTGTGTAGATGTCACTAAGTATTTTATGGATACAACCTATAAACAGTTAATGAAAAACTCAGAAGAAATACAAAGAAAAGCAATATTGATGCTTCATAAAATAAAGACAACATGTATTGGACCTTATTGCAAAAGAATGTACAATGAATATAAAGCAAAATATAATGCTGAAGTTGCAGCTTACAATAAAGCAAAGAATAAAAAAATAGATGTATTAAAGGTGTTTAATATGTATGGAGAAGACACTAAAGTTACAGCAATAGCACTATATAAAAATACTAATGCTAGAGACTATGCTATATTAAAGGGTGATTTTAGTGGTTTTAACAAATTAAGATTAGCTTCTGGATTTGACGTTAACTTTGCTGATAAGCTTAGATCGTGTGGTTTTGCTGGTGGATTACTTCCACCAGTGTGTATAGATATTACCTATATAACAAATATTAATTTTATGCTATACGGATATGGACTTTTAATTAAAGGAATGAGTGGAGGTCCAATACTTAATGAACACGGTTTAGTTGTAGGTATTAATTCCAGCGTCCCTATAACAGGTGCAATGTTTAGTCCTATAATTGGCATGTTCAACAGATCAGGAATGAAAAGACCAAAAAAATAATACAGGGGGTAACATGTTGGCATTAAATGTTTTGAGTCGTGTAGCTGCAGTGTCGGGCAAGAATGACAAGTTAAATATTTTAAAAGAGAACACTAATAATGCGGAGTTAGCAGAGTTATTAGATGCTACTTTTAATTATAATCGTAGGTTTTGGGTTAACAAGTTTGAAATGCCAGAACCATTAATCAATAACAGCATTAAGATTAACCAACATATTAATTTTATGGGATTGTTACAGAAACTAGAAACTAGAACAATAACGGGAAATACAGCTAAAATTGCCGTTGAAAGTTTTATGTCTAGTTGTACTGCTTTTCAACAAGAATGGTATGCTAAAATACTTAGAAAAGATTTAAAAGCAGGCTTCTCTGCTAAAACAGCAGTTAAAGCTGGATTTAATAATATTCCTTTATTTGACGTAATGCTGGCTAAAGACGGCAAGACATGCAAGAAAGTAAAGGAAATAGTAGAGAAAGGGGTTTTCGTCACCCCTAAATACGACGGATATAGATGTTTGGCTATAGTAAATAATGGAGCAGTAACACTTTTATCAAGAAACGGAACTGTATATGATAATTTCCAGATAATAACTGAGTCACTATCTAACTGTTTTCCTCAAGGTCAATATATATTTGATGGGGAAATTATGTCAGATGATTTTCAGTCTATGCAAAAGTCAGCTTTTGCCAATAAGCGAGGAACAACAGTGGGAGATGTGAAGTACCATGTGTTCGGATATGTGCCATACAATGAATGGACCGCTAAGATATTTAAAATGAATACAATGAGCAGAATAACTGAACTATATAAATTAGCAAAGTCATTTGATGAGAATATTTTGGTTGTTCAGCATACTTTTGTTAACTCCATGGATTTGGTTTTAAAAATGGAACAACAATATTTAACTCAAGGATTTGAAGGCGCTATGGCACTCCCTGATATCCCTTATTACTTAGGTAAAAAATCAAATAAGTTACTTAAGTTTAAAACTATGATATCTGAAGATTGTGTTGTTGTTGGTCATTTTGAAGGTAAGCCCGGAACTAGATTGGAAGGTAAATTAGGTGGATTTATTGTTAAGCAAGAGAATGGATTAGAGTGTAGGTGTGGTTCTGGATACTCAGATGAAGATAGGGAACATTATATGCTAGCTCCTGAAAAATGGCATAATAAAGTTATGGAAATAAAATATCAAGAAAAAACGACTGATGACATAATGAGATTTCCAATATTTATGAGATGGAGACAAGATAAAGATACGATATAAGAGGTATAAATGACAGGACATTATGTATCATTAAAGGCTTTTACTTTAATGATAAAAAAATTAGGGATATTAAACGGAATAGACGCATTTTATTTATGGAAAGCACTTGTGAAAAAAGCACATATTATGGAAACTATGGAATGATAAGAATACAACTTAAAGAATCAAATAAAAGAAAGTTTATGATTCAAGTAGCTAGATTAGCAAGCATGATAAATATACTATCTAACATAGATGTATTTCCTAAAGTAGATAGAATGGTTATGGCAAAACATGAGTTAGTAGTTTATACGCTGGATGGTGAAAATGAATAGGTATGTAATAGAATATTCAACAGGTGAATACGATGATTATGCAGAATATACAAAACCTATGATATATAATGGAACTAAAGATCAACTCAAGATTGAATTTATGCAAAGTAAAAAGAAACTTGAATCAAGAAGTAGAATAGCTAACATGTTAAGTAAATTAGGTATGTTAGATGCTCGCAATAGAACTTGGTGTTGGCAAGGTGATATGATTAAAATAGGTTCTCGCGAATTTGATATAAGTAATTTTATTGAAAGAGGTGTGTTATATCCGCCAACTATTCAAACAGTAGACGAGTGGTATAGAGATGAAAATGAATAAGAAAATGCAATGTATAGCTAAACTATTAGAGTTTGGAATGTTCGGAGAATTTAAGGAATATATTCTCGACAATAGATTGGTTACTAGGGAATACTTCGGCGCATTAGGCGCAAGTAATATTGTTAATAAAGCAAAGTTTATATACAGTATATTACATCAAGCCGCTAAAGATGAGAAGTTAATGTTGCTCGATTATGAGTGGCAATTTCTTCCTAACGAATATATTAAAATAACGTGTGTATCTGAACAAACGGGTAAAAAGGAGTTCACTTATGGCTACTAAATTAACTGCTTTATATTTGCCTAATAAGGCAACTATCATAGACATGTTACCACCAGATGGAGATTTAGATGAACTATGTGCTCTAAGAAGAGTGATGAGGTTTCTTAACAAACTTGATATACCTTATGCTAAGTCTAAAACTATAATTGTTAGAGAGCCACACAACGGTAAACGCTATCCCGTCTATCATCACACTGAATCAAATTTAATTTAGTATAATATTATTATGAATGATTCACATGACGTGAATTTTAAAACGTTTTAGGAGAAAATATGTCTAATGCAATTTCACAAAAAGAAGCAGTAGTAAACGAAGTTAAATCTATTTTAGGTTCAAGTTTCGATCCAAGTTTGCCTGCTAAAGGTCAATTAACCTCTGATCAACTATCAGCAGTTAAAAGTAATATAGTTGATGGTATTGTAAATGGATCAGTCACTTTTAATAAAGACACTAGCGACGTCAAAGAAGTTAGTAAGTATGTGTCTGGTATGGTTTCTAATCACTTTAGAAAGTCTAAAGAGCTAAATGGAGGCAACTCTTATACTCCTCAGTCAGCTGGACGCGGTTCAAGAGATTCTCAAATTTCTGAGCTTAACAAGTTACTTAAGACTTTTCCAGAAGGATCAGAAGAATACGAGCAAGTTGTTTTAGCTATTGGCTCAAGAAAAAATGAATTAGCATCTCTTAAAGTAAAAGTTGCTAAAGAGAAAAGAAAGCAAAAAGAATTAGCAGCTATTAACACAAGTGCACTACCTGCACACTTACAAAATCTTGCGAACAGTTTAGTAAGCGAAAACGCTTAATTAAACTGTACCTCCATTGTGACCCTCATAGCTAGAGATAAGCTATGAGGGTCTTTTATTTTTGAACAGAATCGATTTATCCTCAGAAACGGGAGAATCAAATGAGATTAGGCAATTTAGCAACAACAATAGCAATTATGGCAATGCTTTTTATTTCTACTTTAACAGAGGGTAAGGAAGTAGATTGCCGTAAACATAAAATTTACTGCAAAATTAAATCACTTAAGCCTAACATGCCATATAAAAAAGCTATGCACTTATCTAATTTAATGTACAAATCAGCACGCAAATATAAAATCAAAAATGTAATATTATCAGTAGCTATTGCAATGCAAGAGACTAGTTTAAGAAACATCAACAGACGACAAACTGTTATTGTTTTTGAAAAAAAAGATGGAGTTGAAACGTTTAAGTATGTTAAAGGCTCTTCTGATATAGGTTTATTTCAGTTTCATGCTGAAACAATAAGAAGATATAAGTTAGATGCAGTTAAATTAAAGAATGATATAGCATATTCTGTAGATCAACACTTTATGTTAATGAAAAAGAAGTTAAAACAGTGTAAATACCTTAAAGAAGAAGCATGGACGTGTTATCATAGCAGAACGCCCGTATTTCGTAAAAGATACAAAGAGGATGTAGAGAGGCACTTATGAGTAATAAAGGAAAAATCGGCAATCAAAATATAGTTGATCGTAGGTTGCAAAAGTTAATTGACATGGGCGAACTTGAGGATGTACACAGTAATCTGCAATTAAAAGTGAGTCAAGAATACTGGGATAAGTTTATTAATAGATGCGATGATGAGTTAGTTGAGTATGTACTTAGTTTTCCTCAGCCTAGTAATTGGAATGGATGGTTATATGCCGCATGTGAAAAAAGAGTTGGGCTACGCCCGAACAGGTAGAACATACTCTAGAACATTTTCTTTATTTATGGTACTTCACAAACTGGGATTTAATAGCGATAATTTGGCTAAATCTGGATGGACTAGAGTTATTTTTGAAGAACATATATCAGTATATGAGAAAGGATTAGTTGAACGATTGCAATTACCAGATCAGTGACCTTCTTCAATCTCATCAATCAATCCTAATTCTAAACATCTTTGAGACGAAATATAGGTATCAAACTCCATTAATTTTTGAACTTGACTTCTTTTATAATTTGGATTAACTTCTTTAATTTTTTCTGTATATATATCTACACAGATTTTATCCATTGCTTCATTTTCAGCTACAGCTCTTTTAACATTCTTAAAATGACCTTCTACTTCCATATCACCTACATGAATCATGTATCTAGCATTTTGGGCCATTAATCTTTTATCTCCAGCTTGCAAAATAATACTAGCTATACTCATGGCCATACCTAAAACTTTAATCTCAACTTCATTATTACAAAGTTTAATAGCGTCATATATAGCAAACCCTTGAGTAACACACCCACCTGGACTATTTAACACTATAATTATGTTACCTGATGTCTTGTCTAAATATCTCAGACACTTTATAAATAAAGAAGCAGAATCTTCATTTATTTCATCATCTAAATAAATAGTTCGACCTCTAATATCTATATTGTAATTCATTAGGTGATTAAAGTCTGATTGCTTACCGCTCATACATCTCCTGACACTGCTAACTTGCAATATATAAGTTTATTATACCTAAGTCTTTAAAACAGAATCGATATATCATTAATAACGGAGATATATGAAAACTCGTAAAACAAGATATAGTGTTGAAAATAGTTTAATTGATTTACTTATTAGTATTACTAGTCATAATAAGCAAGAAATATGGGTGAATTTAGCTAATATGGCGAATGTCTGCATTGAGCAAATTACTAAGAAAAATAGTCTTAATAGCCATAGCCATACTACCAAAACATATCCTGGAACTAAACTTAAGGTTAAGATTACAGTAGACAAATACGGTGCACGAAACTTTTTCTATGTCGCTATTAGTATAGTTAGTGGCGGCAACTATGAGAGTTTTACTTGTGAACAAATTGAGGAATATCTTGAGGGAATCTTGTTTGGAGAGTGGTGTTGATAGAGCACTTACTGTTATGCGTCTTATGGATATGCTTTATCTTTTTAGAGTTATACCATACATGACGACTATTGATGCTACATTATACTTGAACAGAATCGAAAATATATTGACGGAGAAATAATGGACGATAAAGTAAATTTTGCAATTGACAAAGGTCTTATATTTATGTTAGCTGGTTTAGCTAAAGTTTCACATAAAGAAGTTTGGTGCCAATTATCTAAAATAACACAAGAGTGTATTGACAGAATTAAAAAAGAATTATAAGAAAAAGGGTCAAACTGAATCTTGGAAATGGTTTACTTATCCAAATGCAGATATTAAAATGAAAGTTAAAGTTTATCAGCGAGGCGGAAGAACCATTCAATGGGGTGACCGTAAAGGTGAACATGAAATGATATATTATAATGCTAATATCAAATTAGATAGAAATGGTTATGAACAATTCACATCAGAACAAGTTCAAGAGTTTCTCCTCGAAGAAATATTACTTGGTAGTGAAGCAGCAAAGGTGATAAATGAATAAATCAACTGAACAATTAATAGAAGAATTTTTAGCTAAAGGCGGCGAGATAGAAAAGCTTGATCCAATCGAACCGATATGGAAGAATAAAGTAAACTCAACAGCTAAAAAGATTCCAAACATAATGACATTACCTGAAGGTGAGTTTATGTTTGGAAGAAAGCAAGTTAAGAAAAAGAAGGTGAAGAAGCCTGATTATTCTAATATAAACATGGATTTAATTCCGGATCGTTTAAAAAAGTTATTAAAGGTCGAAAAGACCGAAGTAGATGTAGATATTAAGAAAACCGACTCTTAAGTAATCTATGTGCCTTAACATGTTCTTCTTTAGTTAAGATCTGTAAATTCCAAGGTACATGTAAACCACTTACTGTGTCTGAAAATTCTTGTAAAGGAATTATATGATGAACTTCACTTCCTTTAGGGCAACTTAGGTAGATATTTTCTAATTCTAAATCGTAACCTAGTAATGTAGCATTAAGTTTTTGAGCTTGTCTTTTTCTAGTTTTAGCTATATATTTAGATGGATTTATACTGTATGCTTTTCTACTTTGACTATTTATATGATCTTTATTTAATTTTTTCCATTTTTTATTAGTTAAGTAGTTTTGCTGTGGATTTTTATTTCGATAGTGTTTTTGTTTGCAATTACTATTGCAATATTTTTTATAAGAAGTTAAAGTGTTCATTGTATTATTACAAAATAAACATTTTCTGTTTAAAAGTTTATCATTTGAAGTGCCACGATTGCACTCTTTACAAATAGACCTAACTCCAAGTTTGCCAGTTTTTTGTTTAGAAAAGCAATTTAATTCTTTATACTTTTTACATTTTGTGCACGTTTTCATGCTTATGTTATACTTAAATAATAAAACAGATTCGATATAAATGTATCGAATCTAACAAAGGAGATTTTTTTGAAACCAATTAGAATTTTAGAAGTATTAAAACTAACGACAAAAGCTAGACAAAATGGAGACATTTTTAATCCATTATTTACAGGCGATGCAGGACTTGGTAAGTCAGCAATTTGTCAATTATTCAGAGATAAAATGAGAACCACAGGTTTTCCTGAAATTGGAATTGACAAGAATCCAGAATATGGTTTTCTTGATCTACGTATCGCGTATATGGAAGCACCAGATCTAATTGGTTTTCCTTCTGAAGGTAAAGACGAAAACGGAGTAGATCGTACTAAACATTTACTACCAGAATTTTGGCCAACATCAGGTTCAGGAATCATTCTTTTGGAAGAGCCTAACCGTGGTACAACAGGTGTAATGAATTGCCTAATGCAGATGCTAACAGATAGAGTCGTTCATAACTATACTTTACCTCCAGGTTGGATTATTGTTAGTTGTATTAACCCAGATACTGCAGAATACGATGTTAACGCAATGGATGCTGCACTTAAAAATAGATTTGAAGAGTATGAAATTGAATATGATGCTATTTCTTTTATTGATCACATCGATAGTAAGAAGTGGAATGACAATGTTCAAATGTTCATTAAATCAGGTGTTTGGGTTTATAAAGACACTAAATCGATTGCAGATGACGGTAAATATATCTCACCAAGAACTTGGTCAAAAGTTAATGCAGCTGAAAACGCTGGTGTTGGTGAAGATAGAAGACTACATAGGGAAACAATGTGTTCTATTTTAGGGCGTGATATTGGAAATGAATATCATAAGTTTTGCTATGATGAAGCACCAGTTACCGCAAAAGATCTTCTTACAGAACGTAAGAAAGCGTTCAATAGACTTGAGAAACAATCAGATCCAAATGCATATAAAGGTGACATGATTGCAGTTACTGTTGAGTCAATCACTATGAATTATTCTTGTAATAAGAGCGATAACAAAGAGAAAGGTTTAGTTGGTGAAGATACAATGGCAGAAGTTGCTAAAGTTATCCCATCAGATCAAGCTATCAACCTAATCAAAGCATGTGGATTTAAACAATCTAAGGGTTCTATCGCAGCATTCTTCAAGGATTTCGTTAAGAGACACCCAGATCTAACAAAAGTACTTAAAGGTAATATTAGAATCGACAGAGGTCTTAAGAAAAAATAAACCACTCACTGAATAGTGAGAAATAGTTGCCGCACGGTTTATCCCTTTGTCCGTGCGGCTTTTTACATGATGTAAATAATAATTGCAGGAGGAAATAGATATGGGCGGTCCAAGAAAACCGAGAAAAGTAAATAGAAGTTATCAATTTTGTAAGTCTATGATGTATGCAATACAAGCTATAACTGGACATAAGACACATGAGATAATTACTAATTTAGTATCTATAGCCGATGAGATTATTAAGAATCATGAAATTGATCCCAGTGATCCATACAAGAGAGGGTTTGGTTCTTTTTATGGTAAAGAAATTAAGGATTACGTCTATTATCCTGAAACTAAAGTTTATACCGGAGTTTATTTAAAAATAACAGCAGATGATATAATTAGTTATTGGGGTCGTAATAGCAAAAAGAAAACGAATTCAGTTAGTTATTCTTTCAAAGCCCCTCAATCATATGTCAAGCTTAATGATAAAGAGTTTGATGAATTAATGGTAGATGGAATGTTAATGGATTACTCGTTAGACTTTGATGAGCCAAATCTAAGAAAAACTAAAACACCCGCTGAGAAAAAAGCCGAAGCTGAGAAAAAAGCCGAAGCTGCAAGAGTAAAGCGCGAACACAAAAAAGCGCTTAAAGAAGCTGCTAAGACTAAGAAATCGCCTTAACAGAATCGATTATAAAATAGAAACAATGTGGAGGCATAATGAGTGATAAAAAAACAAATTCTTTACAGTCGCAAGCTAAAGTGGCAGCTCAAGCTGCACAAGCTGACTTATCAGATCAAGAAGCAAAGAAGTTAGCCGACCTTAAAAAGAGAGCTAAAGAAGCTGGTATTCGTTCTCGTGAAGAGGCATTAGAGGCAGCAAAGGTTGAAGCAGTTAGTGCAGAAGAACAAAAGCAAGGTCTACAAACGGCAATTTTTAGTACAACCAAATCTAATCCTTTTATGGGATCAGTTTTACAATGTATGAATATTACATACTCACACATGCTTCCGACAGCTGGTGTTATGTTTAACGCAGAACTTAAGCGATGGGATTTAATGATTAACCCTCATTTCTTTTGTCGTAAAATGAACGATAAGCAAAGAAAGGCAGTGCTATTACATGAATTGTATCACATCACTCACAAGCACCCACTAAGAATACCCTTCATGAAATTATCATCTCATAAACGCCAGTTAATGAATATAGCAATGGATATGTCAATCAATCAATATATTAAAGATCTACCTGATGGTTGTCCGCAATGTCCTCCCAAAAAACCAGGTGAATCAGGTGAACAATGTGATAACCCTAATTGTTGTGGATCAGGAATCTTTATAAGGGATTTCTTTGACACCGATAAGAAAACAGGTAAACAAACACCTTGGCCATCGAGAGCACCAGCTGAGGAGTATTATGAGAAATTAATGACTAGGTTTAAAGATCCTGATCCACAAGATCAACAAGGCGATGGAAATGGAGATGGCCAAGGCAATGGAAATGGTCAAGGCAATGCTGGAGGTGGTGCTGCAACTGGTGATATGCCAACAGGGCATGATGTTCATCATTGGGATGGTTCTGGTGAAGAGCGTGATATGCTTGAGGCCACTGAAGATCTAGTTAAACGCGCAATGGTTAAGTCTAGATTTGGACATGATGATGTTCCAGGTCACATTAAAGACTTGCTAGATCATATTAAAATGAGAAAAAATGAATTAGATTATAAAAGAATTATTATGCAAGCTCTTAAATCTTCTCTTCCAGCTAACTTTAGAGTTAAGTCTTGGAGTAGAAAATCTAGAAGGTTTGGTAATAAAGCTCCAGGCAGCAGAAACGGTGAACAACCTGAATTAGATATTTTCGCAGATAGTTCTGGTTCAATCTCTACTGAGGAATTAAATGAGTTCCTTGATATTGTAGATGAATTTTTAAAGATTGGTGCTAGAAAATGTATGCTTAATTTATTTCACACAAGCAATTACTACCGTGAAAAGTATAAGCGCGGTGAACGTTTAGATCATAGCAAGGTTCAATCTGGCGGTACCTGTTTAGCAGAATCCTTTAATGTTATCGCTAAGAATAGACCAGATTTAGCGATCTTCATTACAGATGGTTACTATTCTGATATTGATGAAAAGGCGCTAGTTGGAGCAAATGGTAAGTTTCCAAACACAGTGTTTATCATAAGTAAAGACGGTACAGAAAATCATCCTTTCAAAGATAGGCCTTGGGCAAAAACAGTAAAGATACCGAATGGAAGAAAATAAGAATATGGGTTAAAATAGTAAGCATTAGTATAACATAATAATGATAGACTTGAATGATTATATTGAAAAACAAAGACTAGATAGTAAAACTAGTAAACGTAAATTTTATAATCATTATTGTAATAATTGTAATAAAAGTAGAGGTTATCAAAGAAAAGGTTATGATGATAGTGGTAAAAACCCTGGATTATGCCATGCATGTGTTAACGCTAATAATTACGATAGATCAGCAGATAGAAAAAAGTATACTAATGTTAATTTTGATGACTATATAATTAGACAATATAGTGGTAAAAATTGTAAACATTATATGACTAGTTGTATTGATTGTGGACAAAGCAAAGGGTACTTGACGAAACAAAGTTGGTTAATTAAGTGTCAATATTGTTCAGCAGGATATAATGAAAATGAAGTTAGAAAAATATTTGAAGCAAAGTTCAATAAAAGTTTTCCAAATGTTAGACCTAACTTCCTTAAAAATCCACAAACTGGACGAAATTTAGAATTAGACGGCTACTGTGAAGAATTAAAGTTAGCATTTGAATACGATGGAAGGCAACACTATGAACCTTGGAATAAAAATAAACCAGAAGAACTTATAGAAGTACAAAAAAGAGATAAATTAAAAGACAAATTATGTAAAGAAAATGATATAACTTTGATAAGAATACCTTATTGGGAAAAAGATAGACTTAATGCTTTTATAAAAGAAAAAATAAATGAGGTGAATATATATGTCGAAAGATACGAAAAATCAATTAGAGATGAAATTTGATTCAAAATACGAGATTGAAAGGTTATGTAACTTAATACATGAGTTAGAAGAGCAAGTGTGTGACCTTACAGATAGGTGCGTACACTTAGAAGATGAAATGCGAGATATAAACAATTGCTTAGACGAAACTAAAGATTTAGCTAATGATGCTTTTGGGGAAGCCGAGAGTGCTCAAGATTGTGCTGGCATATTTAGAGATGAACTTCAAGATACCATTGATAATTTAGAAACTAAAGTTAACACCATTGAATCTGATTTATCTGACGCAATACTCACAGACTCCTTGAACTAAAGTGAACAGCAACGGCTTTTAATAGTTATAATGCATGAGGGAATGAAATGGTGGAAATAAGACAATTAGTTGAACCAGATATAGAAGTAGTTATAAACTTCGACAGTCAATATTCAAATAGTGAATACTATAAATATTCTGTATTATTTAAACAAC
>Ga0114934_10001326_pt1 | contig 16095 bp, 15 predicted proteins | sample 4SBtaG_2_FD_99695 | JGI IMG/M metagenome (GOLD analysis project Ga0114934, IMG submission 99695) | Deep subsurface microbial communities from Kolumbo volcano to uncover new lineages of life (NeLLi) - 4SBTROV10_white metaG | ecosystem: Environmental > Aquatic > Marine > Volcanic ... | reverse complement strand
CAAGTTGAAATAAATTCAGATGCAACTGCTCACGCTGAAATGATTGCCATTACAGCCGCGTGCAATCATTTGAAAAGTAAATATCTTGATGAGTGTCAATTATATGTAACAATTGAGCCTTGCCTAATGTGCACCGGGGCAATAATAAATTCCCGTATATCTAGTATTTTCTTCGGGTCATTCGAACCGAAAACCGGTGCTTGTGGCTCCACATTCTTTCCCTTCAAGAATAAAAACTATCCGAAAATATTTTCAGGCATCCTTTCAGAAGAAAGCAAACGACTGATGCAAACCTTTTTTGAACAAAAGCGAAAACAGAAATCTATGCCTTAAATTTTAATTTATTGATTAGACTTTACTAAATAATCTTATTAATTTTTGAATACATTTTATTCAAAATAATTATTGGAGCCGTAATGCAATTAATTATATTTGGTCCTCCCGGAGTTGGCAAAGGCACTCAAGCAAGTTTATTATCAAAAAAATTTAATATCGTCCACGTTTCAACAGGTGATATATTACGTGACGCAGTTGAACGAAAAACAGAACTCGGCTTAAAAGCAAAAGCTATCATGGAAAGCGGCGGATTAGTTTCATCCGATATTATGGCAGGCATTGTTAACGAAGTTCTACACAGCGAAAAATTAAAAAACGGTTTCATATTGGACGGTTATCCACGCACTGTAAATCAAGCAAAAACACTTGATGGAATTTTAGAGACATTACCGGATACTACAATTCAAATAATTAGTTTGACTGCACAAGATTCTATTATTATTGATAGATTATCTAACCGGAGACTTTGCATTAATTGTAATAAAATAATCAGCTTACATTCAATTGTTAATGATGACGAATGTCCTGAATGCGGTTCAAAAGGAACTCTTACTAAACGCAAAGATGACGCACCGGAAGTAATTCAGCAAAGATTAGACGTTTACAAAGAAAAAACTTTTCCTGTTCTATCATATTATGAAAACAGAATGGATGTTATTAGCGTTGATGCTGCAAAAAAAATAGAAGAAGTAACGCAAGATATTTTGGCAAAGTTAAAATAGATTTAAATATTTTTCTTTTTCAAAATTACTTTTACGGCTTTTCCGTCTGTTAATTTTATAATTCGGGCGTTGGATTTTTTGACAAGTTCATAGTTGTGAGTAGCAAAAATAACAGACGTACCGCGTCTGTTTATTTTTTTTAGTATCTCCATAATATCTTGTGAGGTTTCGGGATCAAGATTTCCGGTTGGTTCGTCTGCAATAATTAAAGTAGGGTCGTTTACCAGTGCTCTTGCAATGGCAACACGTTGTTGTTCCCCTCCTGAAAGTTCATTGGGCATGTTCTTTTGTTTGTTCGTTAAACCTACATCCGTTAAAGCTCCGATTATTTTTTTCTTAACTAATCTTCGAGGAGTTCCTGTTACCCTTAATACAAAAGCAAGATTATCATAAATATTTCTGTCATCAAGTAATTTAAAATCTTGAAAAATGATTCCTAGCTTTCTTCTTAAAAACGGAAGTGATTTCTTTTTAATAGTTTCGCTGTTGTATTCATCAAACTGTACAGAACCTTCTGAAGGTAGAATATCCATATAAATCATTTGCAGTAATGTAGATTTGCCGGAGCCACTTTTCCCGATTAAAAAGACAAATTCCCCATCTGCAATCTGTAAATTTAAATTGGTAAATAGTGGCTGATTTGAATAGTTGAATGTTACATTATTAAATGTTATCATAATTTGATTTCTTTTTTAAAATAAATTGAACTCTCTCCGAATTGCTTTCGGCATTTTCAAATGTAAATGCTTCAAAACAATTCTCAACATATAATTTACTATTTTCTAATATCTCAAAATAATCAAAGAATTCATAAATTTTTTGTTTATGAATTTCTCTGTAAAGTTTGCCTTCCACTTTTATTTTAAATTCATTATAATGAATTCTTTCTTTTTCAGAATAAAAGCTTTTCTGTGCAAACTTTATTTCGCCCAAAGAACCTGCCCGATTTAATCCGGACTGATATCTTTGACTGTTTTTCTCAAGACTAACATCAAATGTGAAACAACCGTTGTTTTCGAGAACATCAGCAATCGAATTAAAAAATTCATTTAACTTATTTTTTGTTAAAATATAATTTATGCTATCAAAACTTGAAAATATAAATCCAAATTTATTATTAAACGGAAGCTTAGTCATATTACACACTACACGATTTATTCTTAAGCTGCTATCATGATTGAGCATATCACTTGACTTATCGGTTAATACAATGTTGTCGAGTTTTGTTTTTAAATATTTTGATAACTTGCCTGTCCCGGCACCAAGTTCTAATACTCCCCCGGCAGGTGCCCCAACCATCTGATAAATTGAATAAATGTATTCGGCCCAACTTTTATAATCAACAGAACTCATAATGTGTTCATAAATTAAAGCAAGAGCAGAATATTGTTTAGACATTTAAGTGTTTTTCCTGTTATTAACAATTTTTTCCGCCCAAATAAATGCCTGATACATACTCTTGTAATCAGCAATATTCTTGTATGCAATATCAAATGCCGTCCCATGATCAGGTGAAGTACGTACAAAAGGAAGCCCCGCCGTAAAATTTACACCTTGATTGAAATTTAATAATTTAAATGGGATTAAAACTTGATCGTGATAGGTACCAATTACAAGATCAAAATTCTTATAAAGTCTATTCCCAAAAAACGCATCGGGAACAAATGGACCTTGAATTTCTTCACTTTTATATTTATTTAAAACAGGATTAAATATTTTTATTTCTTCATTTCCAATTTTACCATTTTCACCTGAATGAGGATTAATTCCAAGTAGAGCCATTTTCGGATTTGCAATTTTTAAGTCATTTTTAAGTGTATCACAGAACAAATCAATTTTGTTTATTAACAACTTTTGCGATAATAATCTTGCAACTTTAGCAATGGGTTCGTGTATTGTTAACAATGCCGTGTGGAACTTACTTGACAAAAACATCATACCAAATTTTTTTGATTTGGAAAATTTCGCCAACAATTCCGTATGTCCGGGAAAATCGATTCCCGCCAAGCCTAATGAAAATTTTGAAATCGGTGCTGTAACCATTGCATCTGCAATTCCATTTTCAATCATTTTGTATGATGTAATTATTGATGCGTAACTTATCTTTCCTGATGTCTTTGTTGGTTTGCCTATGGATTGTCTTCCATAGCCAATGTCGATGATTTTTAACTTGCCATCGACCAATTTGTAATTGGGAATTGAATTTAGGATTTCAAACTCCAAATCAATATTAATATTCTTTAACGTTGAAAGAAATATATTTTTCGGACAAACAAAATATATTTGCCTTTTCTTTTTTTTAGAAATATTATTAATAGTTTTTAATGATATTTCGGGACCGATACCATTGATGTCACCGCAAGTAAAAACAAATGAATTCATTTTTTAAATTTAATTAATGTATAATTTCCAAGTCCCGTTTTGTCTAAGAAAACAAATTTGCGTCTTGGTTTATTGTATTCCCAAATTTCAATTATGTTGTTTTTTTTTGAAAACACTCTCTTTTTATTAATGGGTTTCCCATACTTAATATATATTTCCCCCATATCACTTAAAGCATTTTTAGATGAAATATTTTTCCCTAAATTGAATATGGCATAGTCAGCACGTTTGTAAAATTCATTCATTACTTCATTAAATTTTGTCGATTTATCAGTGTCATATTTTGACAAATATTTTTTTAATGCCCTATATTGTTTACCATCATCTAAATCAAGAATTTTCGTAACATCATGCTTTCCCCATATTTTATCAATAAGCTTTATCGCAAATTCGGTATTTCTTAAAACAATAGGCTTATTTAACCACAAAACATTGTAATGAAATATTGCCGATTTCTTTTCGCCATAACTTACAATTATTTTTATTCTGCCTTCGTCAAAATATTTTTCAATATTATCTAATAAAAATAATCTATACTTTTTTGAATTACTTAAATCTACAAATAGTTTATCATTACATTCAACAATATTTAAATTTTTATTTTTGTAATTAATTATTGAATATTTAATTATTATTTTCTTTCTCTGTAATACAGAAATTTTAATTTTAGAAACCGAACTATCACTAACCGGAATCAACATTATTTTAGGGGAAGGTGAAAACGGGATTATTTTCCCATATTCATATAACTCAAAAACTGTTTTATTTTTGCAATCACTGTTTACTCTACTCATAACGAGTGGTTTGTATATTTTCAGAGTATCTGTTACATTTACCGCGTGCTTCTTAATTTTAACAATTGATTTTTGATACTTTAATAGTAAAGATGTTTCTACATTATACTTTCCTTTCTTCAAATGTAATTTTATCACTCCATCAAGATAACTTTCTTTTGCTAGTGTTTGTTTATATTTTTTTACGATAACACTTTTGGTAACTGATTTATAAATAGGTGGATTATTTTTGGAGACTATTTTTATATTTAATGTAATCCCGGATAAATAACCCATTCCACTTTTTTTGAACAATAAATTTGCAAAGGGGATTCTATATGGGATTACACAATTGGCACTAGAATCCGTAGGAATTACAAAAGCATCGAGAAAAATAGTTTTTCCCCGATGCTGTGCATAAGATAATGTAGTAATTATATAAATTAAAAAAATTGTGAAATATTTTTTCATTTTAAAAATCTAATTTTAAATTAAAGATTCAATAATAGAAAAAATATTTATGGAATGATATGATAAAATAATTCTCTAAATATCTAACTATTCATACTTAAAAGAAATTCACGATTATTTCTGGTGCCTTTCATTTTACCTAATAAGAATTGCATAGCTTCAATTGAATCGTAATCACTAAGAAAATTTCTTAAAATCCAAATTCTGTTCATTTCTTCTTCAGACAATAACAGTTCTTCTTTTCTCGTTCCGCTTTTATTTACATCAATTGCAGGGAATATTCTTCTGTCCGAAAGATTTCGGTCAAGTACAAGTTCCATATTGCCAGTACCCTTGAATTCTTCAAAGATAACATCATCCATTCTGCTTCCCGTATCAACTAAAGCTGTAGCAATAATAGTTAAACTTCCGCCATCTTCGGTATTACGTGCAGAACCGAAAAATCTTTTTGGTTTATGAAGTGCATTAGAATCAACACCACCCGACAATATTCTTCCGCTATGCGGTATAACCGTATTATGAGCTCTTGCAAGACGAGTAATACTGTCCAAAAGAATCACAACATCCTCGCCGGCTTCAACCATTCTTTTTGCTTTTTCAATAACCATATTAGCAACCTGAACGTGTCGTTCAGCAGGCTCATCAAAAGTAGAGCTGATAACTTCAGCTTTTACAGAACGCTGCATATCAGTTACCTCTTCAGGCCGTTCGTCAATCAAAAGCATTATTAATTTTATTTCAGGATTGTTTCTCGAAATTGAGTTGGCAATTTTTTGAAGTAAAACCGTTTTACCGCTTTTGGGAGGTGAAACAATCATACCTCTTTGACCTTTACCAATTGGCGAAAGCAAATCCATAATTCTCATTGAATATTCGCCCGGAGCAGATTCCAATTTTATTCTTTTTGTAGGATAAAGTGGTGTTAAATTATCAAATAAAGTTCTTCCTCTAATTTTTTCCGGGTCATTTCCATTTACAGCTTCAACACGAAGAAGCGCAAAAAATCGTTCTCCTTCTTTCGGTGGACGAACCTGACCGCTAACTAAATCACCGGTACGTAAACTGAATCTTTTTATTTGAGATGGGGAAATATAGATATCATCAGGGGAAGGAAGATAGTTGTAATCTGAAGATCGTAAAAAGCCATATCCATCACTCAAAGTTTCCAATACACCTTTTGAAAATGTAAGTCCGTCTTTTTTAGTTTGGGCTTCTAATATTTTAAATATTAAATCCTGTTTTCTAAAATCGCTGTATCCAACTAATTTTAATTTTTTCGCAATTTTATGCAGATCTACAATCTTTTTAGATTGTAATTCCGAAATATCCATTGGCATAATTCTTTCCTTATTTTTGAATTTTGTAATCTTATCCGTTAAGATTTTTTGAGGTTGATTTTTTTGATTGATTATATTAAAATTTAATTAACACTTTATTCTTTATGAATGCAACAAGAGGTTAATTCAAAATTACTCTATTTTTCATTTATTGTCAAGCTATATTTTAATTGAGATTTTATTTCACCAAGCAAATAGATACTGCCTAAAACGACTAAACATTCACTTGATTCATTATTAAGAAATTCTTTTATAAATTTTATAGAATCATTCAACACTTTTACTTTTATATTATTTGATTCTGCTTTCGATTTCAATTCACCTGCCGCATACGCTCTTTCATAATTAATATTTGTAACAAATATATTATCAAAAAAAGGCACCAAAGATTTAATCATGGATACAACATTTTTATCTTTCATTGCACCAAATATTAAAGTTCTTTTTGAATATCTTAGATACTCTTTCTTAAATTCATTAATAAAAGTTTTAGTACATTCAACATTATGTCCGGCATCAAATATCACTTTAGGATTATTGTGAACAATTTCGTACCTGCCTTGAATTCCTGTATTTTTAACAACCGATTGAATTCCTTCTTCAATTGCTTTATTTGAAATATTCGTAAATGTATATTTTAAAGTTAAAATAGAAAGAGCTGCATTTAATAATTGGTGATTACCTTTAAGAGGCATTTCATTTAACATCATTTCAAAATTATCACTTACAAATTTAATACTATTTTTTGAAATTAAAATATATTTTTCAAGTTCAAATGTTTTGCATCTTAATTGATTAGCCACATTAATTACAACATTTCCGGCAATTTCAGGCAAAATACCTATAAATACATTGATATTTTCTTTTATAATTCCCGCTTTTTCATAAGCAATTTGTTCGAGTGAATCTCCAAGAATATTTGTGTGCTCTAAACTAATCGTGGTAATAACAGAGGCAATCGGATTTAGAACTGTAGTAGCATCCAATCTGCCGCCAAGTCCGGTTTCGATTACAGCATAATCAATATTATTTTCGGCAAAATACTTAAATGCTAATGCAGTAGTTATTTCAAAAAACGTAGGACTTTCCGTTCGGATATATTCATCCATTTCGGAAATGAAATTTTGAATATAAAAATCAGGAATCATTTCACTGTTTATTCTAATACGCTCATTGAATTTAACAAGATGCGGAGAAGTATATAGCCCTATACGATAACCGGCTTCTTGAAGAATGCTGGACATAAATGATGCAGTACTCCCCTTCCCGTTTGAGCCGGCAATGTGAATTGCTTTAATCTTTTTTTCTGGATTCCCGAGATGTTTCATCAGTTTTTCAATATTATGCAATCCAAGTTTAATATTAAACTGATGCATTGAATATATTCTTTCTAAAGCAGTTTCTAATTTCACGATAGATTATATGATGCGGTTAATTCTGAGATATTTTTAATTGACATATTTTCACAATAAGTAATCAAATTTTGAAGTATTTCAATTGAAATATAAGGATTAATAAAGTTTGCCGTTCCAATTTGAAATGCAGAAGATCCGGCAATCATGAACTCAATTGCATCTTGCCATTTGCTAATTCCACCGATGCCGATAATCGGTATTTCTACGTTTCGCGATATTTCAAGAACTTTTGCAAGTGCAACAGGTTTAATTGCGGGACCGGAAAGTCCGCCTGTAATATTTTTTATCTTCGGCTTTCTCGTCCAAATATTAAATGCAGTTCCAACTAATGTATTAATTGCCGAAACCGCATCAGCACCTTCTTTTTTAGCTACTTCGGCAAAGTCAGATATTTTTGAATTATTCGGTGACAATTTTATTATTATCGGTTTGTCAGTTTTTCCGCGAACTGCATTTGTAATTTTCCCCACCCATGAAACATCATTACCGAAAACCAATCCACCGTCTTTTACATTTGGGCAAGACACATTAATTTCAAAAGCTTTTATCGCCGATTGTGAATTTAATTGTTCAACACATTGTGAATATTCGTCAACAGAACTTGCCGCAATATTACATATTATAGTTGAATCTAATTTTTCTAAAAACGGAATTTTTTCATCCACAAATTTATCAAGTCCAACATTTGCGAGTCCGATAGCATTTAACATCCCTGACGATGTTTCAGTAATTCTTGATGGTGGATTTCCTTTCCTCGGTTTTAATGAAATTGATTTGGTTACAATTGCACCAATTTTTGATAAATCAATAAATTCCGATATTTCATTCCCGTAACCAACCGTTCCTGATGCCAACAAAATTGGATTTTTTAATTTTAAATTTCCAATATTTACACTTAAATCAATATCATTCATAATAAAACTTCATCCGAATTAAACACCGGTCCGTCTTTACAAATCAATAAATATCCATTATTGTCTGCTTTTTCAATTGCACAGCCTTGGCACAAACCAAATCCGCAAGCCATTGATGATTCGGTTGATATTTGGCACTCTATGTTGTTTACCTCTGCTAATTCCCTAACTGCTTTTAACATTGGGGTTGGACCACAGGCAAATATTCTATAATTCTTTAGCAAATTATTTTTTGCATAATCTATAAAACATTCAACAACATTTCCTTTAAAACCAATCGAGCCATCGTCTGTAGCTTGAATCACATTATCCAGATTGTATGAAATTAAATCACCGGAACTTCTACCTCCGATAAAAGAAATGATATTTTTATTCTTCCCCATTTTTCTTGTTAAGTACGGAAAAGGTGCAACTCCGATACCGCCGCCGATAAATACCGCATTCTCGTAATTTCCTTCTATATTAAAACCATTCCCTAGAGGTCCAAGCAAATTCAATTCTTGACCGCTTTTTTTTGCACTTAAAATATGTGTCCCCTCTCCATTTACATCAAACATAAAAGTTAGAATACCATTTGTGTAATCACAGATACTGAAAGGTCTTCTTAAAAAGGGATAATTTCCATCCGCTACTTTAATATTAAAAAATTGTCCCGGAATAAAAGTACAATTATTTATTTCAATAGAGACTTGCATTAAAAATATATTTTTTTTTAATCTAACATTCGCAAGTATTTTTGATTTATATATTTTCAATTTAATTTTATTATTAATTAAGAAGTTTTAATTTAGAGGAATATATATTATTAATTTAACAACACTTAAATTATCAATTCTCAATTATCCATTGCTTTTATTAAGTATCATTCTTCTTTCAATAGCTGTGATTTTATCCAACCTTTTTTGGTGTCTTTCACCGGCAAAATCAGTTACAATCCACTTATCTATTATTGACTTAATAGTTTCTTCTCCAAGTGTTTTTGCGCCAAGGACTAAGATATTTGCATCATTGTGTTCCCTTGCACTTTTAGCAGAAAATTCATTATAGCACGTTGCTGCTCTAATGCCGGGGACTTTATTTGCTGTAATTGCAGACGGAATTCCGGTAGCATCAATAATAATTCCGAATTCAACTTCTTTTTTCACAACCTTTTGTGCAACTTCATATGCAAAATCCGGATAGTCGCAGGATTGTTCTGAGAATGTACCGACATCTTTAACATTGTAAGCTTTATCTGTTAAATATTTAGATATCATTGATTTAATTTTAAATCCGGTATGATCACCACCGATTGCTACAATTTTTGAAATACCGGGTCCAACTGATGCAATTTCAGACTTCCCATTCTCAAGAAGTTTAACAGTTAAATTAAATTCCTTAACCTTATCCAAAGCACTTGGAGTAAAGATATCTACTTTCCCTGCAAAAACGACATTGCTTCCTTCACGATGAAGTCTGATAATATCTTCTTCTGTAAAAACTTTTTTCATAGTAATGTCAAAAATAGTAAATGTATTGCTTATCTAAAATTAGCATTCAAATAATTATTTTATAGTAACTTTTCATTGTTGTTCATTTTTAAGTATTCAACAACAGATTTAACATCCTGAGAATTTTTCCGGTTGCAAACCAATAGTGCATCTTTCGTATTGATAATAATCATATTTGAAGCACCAATTACAGCAGTAAATTTTTGTGGAGAAAAGACATAATTGTCTTGCGATTCCATTGAATAAACATCGCCAATAAATGCATTTTCATTTGTATCTTTTTCGGAAAGTTGATAAACAGCTTCCCAACTACCTACATCATTCCATCCAAAATCGCCTTTTATTAAAAAAACGTCCTTTGATTTTTCCATCACACCATAATCAATAGAAATACTCTTTAATTGCCCGTAAACTTTTTTCAATACCGAAGGGAATTTTTCTGTCCCGATTGATTTTTCAATAGTTTTAATACCCTTGTACAAATCAGGTAAATGTTTTTCGATTTCACGAAGGATAGCACTTATGTGCCAAATGAACATACCGGAGTTCCATAAAAAATCACCGGTTTTTAAGAATCTTTTTGCAGTTTCGATATTTGGTTTTTCTGCAAATGTAATGACTTTATAAATTTCTTCATCAATGCTGTTTTCATCAAATTGGATGTATCCATATCCGGTTTCGGGATGAGTTGGTGTTATACCAATTGTTCCTAATCCTTTTGATTGATAAGCAAATTTTGCTGCATTTTTTAGAGTGTTCTGAAACTCTTCGACGTCAGCGATTAAATGATCAGCGGGGAAAGTAAGAATTACAGCATCTTCGTCCATTTTATTAATCAATACTGATGCCAAACCTATCGCCGCAGCTGTGTTTTTCCCGAAAGGTTCTGCAAGAATATTTTCTTCAGCAATTTTTGGTAATTGTTCCATCAGCCGTTCTTTCTGCACTTCATTCGTAATTATAATGATGTTCTTCCTTGGGACTAATCCGACAAGCCTGTTAACAGTATCCTGTATCATAGTATTTTCACCAAAGATACGAAGAAGCTGTTTTGGTTTTCTTTTTTTACTCCTCGGCCAAAATCGTGAACCGATTCCACCGGCCATAATAACAGCGTATATATTCATTTATTCCTCAACTATTTCGTTAAAATTTGTAATTCATTTCCGAATTGTTCAGCCCGTTTAAGATAGTTCGATATATCAACATCTTTCTCCCTAACAGCAGCAACAATTACTATTAGACAAGCTCTAATATTTTCAATTGTTATAGTATTTATTTCCAATTGATCTGCTTTAATTAACTTTAACGCCTCAACAATTATTAAATGCATTTTTGCTAATAAATTAAAACCATATTTTTTTGAAAGTTTATGATTACTAAAAACAATTTCAATACTATTTTCTAATTCAATTCCCTCATAATCCGAACTCAGTATTCTTTTTAATAAAAACTCAATTGATTTTATTGGTTCAACTATTGTTTTTTCAAAGGAATTATAATCAAAATCAGGCGGTTTAATTTCAACCGGTTCTTTTAAAATCAATTCTTCTTTTAATTTATCATTATCTTTAATTTGATTATCAATACTTAAATTATCTGAATGGATATTAAATTTATCCAATATTTCCGATTGCGGTGCTTTGATCGAAACATCAACTTCTTTTTTGGTACTATCTATTCTGTCTAATATTTCTCTAAAGGAAGTAGAAGTTACAGTATCCAGGAGATTGCTAAATTCAATTACAAGTGAGTGACTTTGTTCTTTAAATTTTTCCGTAAGTTTCAAAAACTCAATTGAATCTGACGTAATATAATCATAAAGTTTATTAAGTTTAACCGCAAGTTTTGAAAGTTCCGTAACTTTCTTCATTTCAAATATTACGTTTTCAATATCGTCCGCTTCACTTAAAAAGTGCTTAAGAATTGAAATAATCTCAATCTTCTCAGAACTTAGTCGCAAATTGTTAGCAGCAACAATAATGGCTTCAATTATATATTTATTTGCAATATTCATTCAATTCTAAAATTTAATTTGTTGATAAAGATTGAATTTTTTCCCAAACACGCAAGATATTACCCGAACAAATTTTCTGAATATCTTCGTCTGAATAACCTCTTTTTAATAATTCATAAATTAAATTCGGATACATTGAAACATCTTTTAAACCGGTTGGTAATGAATCTCCTACTCCGTCAAAGTCTGAACCTAAGCCAACGTAATCAATACCAAATTTAACAACGTGATCGATGTGGTCGGCAACTTCGGAAACATTCGCAAAACCATAGGGATGTTCTTTCCTGTAATTATGTTCAAATTTATTTGCTTCTTCTTGGGTTAATTTATGTTTGCTCAAATATTTCTTAATTGCTGAAGAAATTTCATTCCGTTTTTGATTAATTTCTCCGCTTATAAATGCTGAACCGAAAGTGATTTGAATTACTCCGCCGTTTTTTGCTAATGCTTTTATCATATCATCTGACATATTGCGTTCAAAATCCGGCGTAAAATATCTACATGAGGAATGTGAAGCAATAACCGGTGATTTTGTAACTTTTAAAACATCATAAAATGTTTCATCCGACACGTGAGAAATGTCAATCATCATTCCAATTTTATTCATTGCTTTGACTAGCTTTTTCCCGAACGGACTAAGACCGTGCCACTTCCTCTCTGTATCGTAAGAAGAATCACCGATGTGATTATTTTTGGAATGTGTTAAAGTTATGTAGCGGATTCCTTGTTTATAAAAATACTTAAGATTGTCTAAATCCCCTTCAATCGGCGTTCCGTTTTCCATTCCCATCGGCATTGATATTTTTCCCGCTGCAAAGTTTTTTTCAACCTCTTTAGGTGAATTTGCTAATGCAAATTTATCAGGGTGCTCCGCAACAATCTTCTTTACCATAGCAATTAAAGTATCTGCAAGTTCCTTTCCACCACCGCTATTTTCATATCTTGCAGGAATATAAATTGACATAAAAGGTGCATTCAAACCGCCCTTTACTGCACGCGGATAATCAAAATTTCCGTCTCCTGTTGCGTTAGAAATATCTTCCATTTTGTGATGGAGCCTGTATGGAACATCAATATGAGTATCAACAATAATATATTTATGGGCTAATTGTTCAGCTTTCTTTTTCAATTTTTCATCCTTATTTGTTTTAGCAATAATTGAAATAAACAAACTTAAAAATAATAAAGGAATTAGATATTTACGCATAATACGTCTCCATTAATATATTCTACAAATATCCGAGTCTAGCACAATTTTTAAACTCTTTAGATTTAATTAGTTTAAAGTTCTATCTTTGGAACCTTTTTCAGCAACAAAACTCTTTTGTTAAGTTTGATTAAAATATATCGGATGTTGTCTTTGTTTACGTTTTCCTGATTACCAACTTTTGAATAATCTTGAATAACTCGCTTTGTCAATTCCGTTCCATCAGAAACTTCAAATTGCTGATTAAAGTTTGTTACATAATCATTCGGTAATTTCAAAATAAGCTCAACATCCGAATTCGGTTCGATTGAAGTATGTGAAAAATACTTTTCCCTTTTCCCCTTTTCCAAAACATACTGCTTCGCATTGGTAATAATAATGTACTGATCCAAATTGTAATTCATCGGAATGCTTTGTTTTGAATTATTAACAATTTTAATTCTCACGTCTTCAGCACCAATTTCAGCCCACGCCGATATACTTGCATCCATATCACGACTGCTTTGATAAGTTACTCCATTCTTTTCACTATACTTTACAATCTTAAAATTTTGTTCTTCATCGGGATTCATTTGAATACCGAAAAAATCGTTTATCGGATTTGTTGAAGCACACGAAACGAAAAACAAAGCACTAAAAACTATAAGACTTTTAATAAATATCTTTTTCATATTTCCCCCTTCATTGATTTAATATATTTAACTCGCTTTAGTTTTAAATCCTTTCATCATCCAATTTTTTGCAATCATTAAACTTATGGGAGTTATAATTGCAATCACTCCGTAAATAAACCACATAGTTCCGGTGTGCATATCCTCAGGCAATACACCTTTCGGGCAATATTTTTCCAGAAAATACCCGGAATAAAAACCGGTAAATACTTTATCCAAAAACCACGGAAACTGCCCAACCCCCATATACAACCCTACCTTTCCTTCCGGTGCAATTTCTGCAATCCATTGTAAAAATCTTGGAGACCACATTGCTTCGCCAATTGTCATTCCCAGAACATAAATTAAAAACAAATAAATATTCGGTCCGAATGCCAGTAAAAATGTAGGCAATGCCATTACCATTGTTCCGTAAATCATCATTTTGTAAACATCTGCTTTTGCCGTTAGTCCCGCTATTATAGGCGTAAGAACAAAAATTAAAATCGGATTAAGGTTTGAAAATACTTCAAAATATTGACTGATAAGCGTTCCTTGAAATGCTCTATCCAAATAATACGGAATAGTAAGCCAATTGTGTGCAAACAAGGTTTGAACCGGGATAAGAATAAAGACAAAAAATGTAAATCGTTTATCTCTAAACGGATGATACGGACGCTTTTTAATATATTCAATAAATGCAACAACGGCAAATAAAATACTTAAGATCAGCGCAGTATCAATATGGATTGCCGAACCAAACAACTGGAAATCGAATATAGGATTAAACGGACTTTTAAGAATAAGGTCAGAAAACATAAACAATATAACCGCAAATAAAGAATATAGTACCAAAGGAATATTATTAATTTTCAAGTCAGGTATTTCATCTTTTTTCTCCTCTTCCTCGTCTTCTTCCTTCCCATCATCTTTTGCATTTTGGGCTTTTACTTTTGCTATTGCATCTTTATCAGATTTGCGTGTTATAAGTACAACTGTCAAAAGTAGAGAAAGTCCGGTAAGTACTACATAAACCCAGAATACCGCCGTAAGCCCGTTAGGTGGGAAAATGTTTTCAAAACTATGACGAGTAAAAGAAGAAATAAAACCGGAGAGAAAAGCCCCGAGATTCATTAAACCGTAAATTACCGCATAACCCATAGCCGCAGTTTTTTTAGTTGTGTATCTTTTTACACCTGCATAAGCAGCCGGCTGAAACAAGCCGTAAGCAGTTACCATTAGCAGCAAACCGGCAATCATTATAAAAAACATAGGTGACCAAAGTCCGTGTCCAAAATTAAATGAGCCTGATAACGAAACAATAATTCTTCCTACTAACATCATAATAAAAGAAAGGACAAGAGATTTACGAATACCGAGTTTGTCAGACCAGCCACCAAGGACAAGCATTGCAAAGGTAATGCCGCCAGTAACAAAACTGTAAATCAATCCTGCCTGTGCATCGGTAACACCTAAATTTTCAGAGGCAAATTTTCCGAGAATTGTTAATATCCCAAAATAAACCAAACCCTCAATAATGTATGGAACATTGATTCCCCACAAAGCTTTAGGTGCCTTGAAAAACGCAACAAATGTATCTCTCAATTCCTTAAACGCATCATCGATTACTTCAGTAAATGTTTTTTTTACTTTTTCTTCAGTTTTGTTTTCTGCATTTTCATCCATATATTTCTCCGAATAAGATTATTAAACAATATTTTTTATTTACAATAATTATAGAAACATTGCCCACTGGACACTGCGAGAACTACTACGTAGTTCTTCTTTGTTTGCTATTTTCTTTTCTACAAACATTTAAATGCCTCACAGAGTTCTGCGAATAACGAGGTTATTCATACGTATTAACTTCTAATATTCAACAATGTAATTTTATTTTTTTTAAATATTTTTACACACAGTGTCCGGTGTACAAATTGTTTCACTTGTAAAATTAAACACTATTTATTTACATACTAACAACCACGTTAGTGGTTGAATATTTGTAAATAATTCAAACAATAAAACGAACAAACCGATTTATCGGTTTAATGTTTGTCTTTTTTTTTTCGTTATTAACAGAACTTATATTGTCCACTGGACACTGTGTGTAGAACAAATCAAAAGACAAAACGGGCAAACCAAATAATCGTTAAATTGTATAAGTATTACAGCGTACTCTCTTTAAAGGCAAACCGTTACACATAATGAATGAGTTACAAGCCATCATTTCTTATACAAAAGATTTTAGTACATTAACCCTTTCGGGATATTCATTTCGTCGATAATCATTTGTTGTAACAACTTTAATTCCTTTGAGTAAATAACTTCTTTTTTATCATCTTGCTTCAATTCCGATAAAACTTCAAAAACGAAATTATCCT
>Ga0114934_10001325_pt1 | contig 16101 bp, 16 predicted proteins | sample 4SBtaG_2_FD_99695 | JGI IMG/M metagenome (GOLD analysis project Ga0114934, IMG submission 99695) | Deep subsurface microbial communities from Kolumbo volcano to uncover new lineages of life (NeLLi) - 4SBTROV10_white metaG | ecosystem: Environmental > Aquatic > Marine > Volcanic ... | reverse complement strand
CACCTTACTTGGAAGTATTTGCTAGCATAAGCAGAGTAACTGTCATAATCGCATTTAGCTGAGTAAGTGTATATTCCTGTTGTTGAAGGAATGGTTTCTGAGTTGTTGTAATAAACTCCGTAGTTTAAGTAATTCGTGTTTATTCCATTTAGCCAAGTTGTTTTATCAGGGTAATAAACAGTAAAAGAACAAACAGCTGAATCAACTGGTTGCCCGTAAGCATCAAGCACTTCTACTTCTAAGTCAGCAGTGTCCCCTGCAGAATATTCTGTTCCACTTATTATCCTTGCGTTGATAGGGTATAAGTTCCGCGTGCCATGTAGTTTTATTTTTAGTGGGTAGTTCGCTGTTGGTGTTAAGTTTAAAATTTTGTAAGGCACGTATCCATCTTTTGTTATGGTGATGTTGTATGGAGCGTAGTCAATCTCATTGTATTCTGCTGGTCTTTTGGTTAATAATGCTCCCCAGCTTGTTTTCCAATACGAGCCAGAGTAAGTGCTTGTGAATTTAACCCATTTGCCTGTTGCGTTTTCTCCTGTCGAATCAACTGTTAAAGCAGCATACCTGTAACTCCCGCTCGCGTAATACTCTGGTTTTGAGTCAATTAAGCTCACTGTCATGCCACTTGTGAAACCACTATTATCCTGCACATAAACAATGTTACTCCCGCTTACAGCATCCCTTGTTAAAAAACTATAAACCTTACTATGAATCAACTCAGCTATCTTAAACTTCTTTCTCAAACTTCCATTTATTTCAAATGTTTCTTTATTCCCAAATGAGTCAGTGCTTGTTGCTGTTACGTTTAAAGGATTCCCCTGCTCATCTGTTACTTCAAAATCAATTGTTTGAAAATAATTTTTATCATTCCAAAAAGCATAATTATTTGTTTGCCACCCATTATACTCTTCGCTTGAAAAAGAAGGCTTTTGGATGGAATAATCAGTAATATTCGCCACTGTTGGGCCATAGTAATTAAACCACAAGTAATCCAACGAGTCATGCTTTGTTACATTATACAAATCAAAGTAACCATGATGCAAGTCTATTCCTCTTCCAGTATAACCATTAAAATTACTGTAAATATCCAAGCCACTCGCAGTTATCTTCCCCTCTGTTTGAAAAAAAGATTGAGCCTCACCATAATTCTCTTTAAGAGTAACTCTTTTCAACTGAATATTCGGGTCAAGCACGTCAAAAAATGCTCTTTCTCCTCTTGAATTTTCAAAAACATCATCAATTAAAACAGAAGAACCATAATCATCATTGAATATCATTTGACCCATTATATTCATTACCTTCTCATTAAACTTGCTTCCATAAACAGCATAATTTCTGAACAAAGAGTCATAAATACTAGCATTTGAAAACCAAATGTTTTGATTAGTGTAATAAACAGCAGGGCTTATTGACTGCATGCCTATTACACAGCCATTCTTCGTGATATCATAAGTGTCATTATACTCACCGCATTGGAAGTTATACAAGTAGTTTATTCCCTCAAAATAAATCGTCTTCCTCTTATCCTTTATCCACGCTCCATAAGAGTTGTATACTCTAGTGTTAACAAAGTAAGTGTCTTCTTCTGTTTTTTCAATCCTCATTGGCTGCCAGAAACGAAGCCCATCAATGTGAATTACATCATTAACCTGTGCTCCCTCCAAGTATAATCTTGCTCCTAGGAAGTAAAAATGATTCATGAAATTCCTTGAACTATTACACCCGTGTCCTCCGTAACTTGTGTGATAATAACAAATGCTTTCCAATTCACTCATGTTATACCTATCAAGCTTGAAAGTCTTCCAAGAATCATTTAAACTCCAGTTAGGAGTATGCTCATAATCCCCCACATAATCTGTTTTAAAACTACTCACCACATCTATTGGCTTAGTATAATAACTATCGTAAATGTTCAACTTGTTAACTGTAATACTATCATTTGCTTTTAGACTAATATTCAAATACCTACCCTGCTCAATAGCTATTGCTTCTATATAATTTGCATTGACATTAGCTTGTCCCATCCTAATTTGAACATAAGGATTAGTGCCATTAACAGTGCATTTCACACTTGCTGTTCCCTCGTTATAATCAACCGTGTCAGTTTCACAACTCACATTATTTCCTTCCCACGTCCAACTAACAGCATCAGTATTATAACTATCAACACCATTCACGCTTTCAGTCCACACGTCTCCTTCCATGCTTGAATTCCACGGCTGTTGAAACACGAAACCCTTGCTATTAATAGCATCTGCCAACTGGTTAAAAGTGTAAGGATTACTGTAAGTTCCTTCACCAGTGGTTTGATTAACATAAAAATTAAAACGATAATCAGGCCTATTATGATAGTAAGTCATGTTAACACTTGAAAATACTACTGGTAACACTAACAGAAACATAGATAAGACAATAATAATTTTATTAAATTTCATTTTTTTTTACCTTGTGTTTTTTTTAAAAAAATGTTTGAGCAATCTTTTTTAAATTGCTTTCTCTTTTTTTAATCATCTTTACTTCCTTAAATCTTCTTTATTTTTTAAAACTACTCTTTTTTATTTAATTATTTTTGCTTATGAGTTGATTTGTGTTGTTGTTGTTTCGTAGTTTTTTTCAGTAGTGTAATTGTTGAATATGTTGATGAAGTCAGTTATGTTATCTTGGCTTATGTTATTGCTTTGCATTTGGCTTATTTCTATTTTTAGGTTATTTGCCATTGCTCCTATATTGCTTGTTTGTGTTTGTTTTTTTTCAATTGGCATTGAGGTGTGTATTGCGATGTTAGCTAAAGCGCTTATTGCAAGGATTATCATTCCAGCTATCATTAAGTAAATTTGTCCTTTTTTTTTCATTTTTTTTCACTTTCTTTTTTTTATTTTGTTTTTTTTGTTTTAATTTTTTTTTATTATTTTTTTGTTTTTGTTAGGGGAGGGGGAATCAGAAATTACCTAAAAATGAAGGGGGAACCGTTAGGTGCCCCCTGCGTTTCGGTTTTTTTTCACTTTCTTTTTTTAGTTTTTCCTGTTCCATATTCCAACAACTACTTTTTTAGGTGAGTAAGTTTTTTCATAACTGCTGATTAAGCAGGAGGATGTTGCTATTGTTGAGTTAGTGTTTTCACCGCTTTCGTTTATTAAGTCATCAAGTTTTCCGTTTGCTGTGTTGTTTGAGTAAAGCCATATGTGGTAATTTAAGTCAGGTGCAAGTGTTTTGTTTAAACCTAAGTCGTAGTATCCTTTTATGCTGAATGAGTAAGGGTAATTGCTGTAGTCAGTGTATCCTTCTCCTGTTTCTAATTGTGTTTCATCAACACCTGTTTTGTTGTAAGGCCCGTTTATTCCACTGGTGTAGTAAATGAAGTAATCTTCGTCTTTTGAATAGGCAATGATTAAATAAACCTTGTTTTTGTTGATTGAGTAATTGAACCAGTTTGAGCAGATTGTTCCTGCTGTTGATGATGCAGGTATGGTGTTTTTTGATGAGAGGGTTCCTGCTTTGCAATTAGTGTTATCTTTTTTTTCACAAATGCTTGTATTCATTTCAGCTGTTGCATCTGCTGTTTTTATGCAAATTTTTATTACTGACGCGCTTCTGTTTAAGTAAGTTGTTTGCCTGATTGTTGCTTCAATATTTGATGCAGTGTCCCATGTTTCTGTTCCTGCACTTTTGTTCCATGCGTCTGCTCTTAGTGTTAAGTTTATTGGAATAAATCCTTTTATTAAATCTTCTTTGAATATTTTGTTATAACATATTGAAGAAGCAATGTCTCCTGCGTACCTATTTAAGCGGTAAATATTCTGCGTGTCTTGGTAACGAGGGGGTATTGCTGAGTAAATGTTGTTTATTACTACGAAGATTAAGCTTATTGCGAGAATAACTTCAAGTATTTTTACAAAACCTTTTTGTTTAGTTTTTTTCATTTTTTTTCCTCTTTTATTTTTTTTTACCATGTGTATAATTCAAGAACACCTGGTTTGTAATTATTGTTATAATCATAAATCATTATTGGGCGTTGTGTTTCACGTGCATTGCTTGGCTTTGTTCCAGTGCAATTGTAATTGCTTCCGTTGTTTAATTTTATGTTAATTATAAAATTAGTTGTAACATCTGTTTTTGGTTTTAAAGAATTACAACTTGTGGTTGTTATTTGGTTTATTTTGTTTAAGTCAAGAATGTTTGGGTAAGAGCTTATATTATCATAATAACTTAAGCCAATTGAAATCATGTTGTTTGTGTTAGTCCAATTTTTAGGGTAACCTGGGTATTTTACAAGTATTGTTGATAAGTAATTTGATTCTTGAATTAAATTATCCTCTGAATTCACTGAACTTATGTTAATGTAAGGGAGTAAGGTAAATAAGCTAATATAAGCTATTGTAAATAATGCTATTGATAATATAAAATCGTAATCAACTGAGCCTTTATTTTTTTTTGAAAAAAAAGTTGGCTTTTTAAGGAGTAATAATTTTTTTATACTCATTTTTTTTATTCTCCTCCTATTTTTACTGAATATTTCTTGTTTGAAATAAATATTGCGTAAGTTATTTTTACTGGATTATTAACAACTATTGAATTTTTTGAAATAACTATGTCTCCTCTTTCACATGGTTTACAATTATCTTTTTCACCAAATTGGATTTGACTTGCTGTTATATTTTCATATTTTTTCAAGCGTTCTGAGGACAAGGCTTTTTTATGAATTTCTTTTATGACATCATTTGTTGTTGTTGTTTTGTAAATGGTGAATGCATTTTCTGCTGATTCTATTTTTGTTGCTGTGAGGGGTGTTCGTGTTATTATGTCTGCTATTTTTTGTTCAAGGGTTATTGGAGGTAGGAATACTTGGAAGACTATTACTGTTGTTAGTATTAAAAATATAGAGTGTTTGATTCCTGAAATTGCACTTCCTTCTCCCATTTGTCCTCCTATTAATCCTGCAAAGAATGCTTGTATTAATGTTAAGTGAAAGAAGTAGGTTTTGAAGTCTGCTTCGCTTAATTTTGAAGGATGTCCTCCTAGTAATCCTGCTGCTTGATTTAATTGGGGGGTTGCTGGTATGAATGCTTGTGTTAATGCTACTATTATTCCAAGGAATAGGAAGAATATGAAGTACATTGAAACTAGGTATACTTTTAATTTTGATTTTCTCTCCTGCTCAATGCTTTTTAGTGTTTTAATGTCTGTTGATACTGTTTCAAGAATGTCTGCGATATCTCCTCCTGATTTATGTGATTCTATTATGATTAGTACTGCTTGTCTTACTAATCTGCTTTTTACTCTTTCCGCGAATTTTTTTAATGTGTCTTCAAAGTCAACTCCCCATGATATTTGAGCTGAGGTTATTTTCATTTCTTGTGTAAGTGCTCCATATGTTCCATGCGAAGCGTTTTCAATTGCTTTTGATAATGGCATTCCTGCTCTTATTGATTCTGCCACGTCTCTTAAAAAATCAGGGAGGTATTCTTCTATTTCTTTTGCTTTTTTGAATGCTAAGTATTGGTTTATTATGAAAGGTAATCCTATGATTATTATTGATATTATTGCGGTTGTTTGAAAAAATCTTGTTTCTTTTAAGAAAAAAAGGCTTATTAATAATAGGATAAATCCAGTTAAGGATATTGCTATTAAAATTTCGTCTTTTTGATTCAATCTTATTTTTCTTTTCATTATTTTTTCACTTTTATTTTTATTATGCTCCTATTGGTTTTGAACTTTCTATTAATATCATGAAACCTAGTGCCATTATTGGCATTAGTATGTAAATAAATATTGGAAAGATTAATTCCAGTCCTATGGGCAGTGAGCCAATTGAACCCATTATTGTTGCCATTACTACGAATAATACAGGGCCTGCTACAAACAATGTCGTGTATAATTCTGCCATTAATTCAAGTGAGTCAAGGTATTCTGATTCCATATTTTTCTGATTGTCCATGTATTTTCTTGCTCTTTCCATTAAGTATTCTCTCATGTCCCCCCCTGTTCTTGTTATTGAAACTATTCCCCATAACAAGTCCTTGAATGAAGGCGAGGGGGTTTCTGTTGCTATTTCTGATAATGCACTTACTGTGTCGTATCCAAATACTTCTATGTTTCTTGCTATTCTCCTACATTGTTTGGATAATTCCCCGTATTCAGGAAAATCACCTATTATTTTAAACACGAGGTAAATTGGCACTCCTGTTCCTGATACTGTTGCCATGTGCGTTGTTGCATATGGTATGTTTAGCTCTATGTTTCTTTTAATGTTATCTACTTTGTATGATGGAAATATCATGAATGTGAGAAAAACAATTAATGAAGTTAAAATTGTTGTTATTGTTGCTATTACTGTTGCTATTAATGGGATTAATTCGTAAATATTTATGAGTATTAATCGTGTTATTAAAAAAATAAATGGGATTATTATTGTTATTGTTAATAATGCTGTTGCTATGTATTCTTCTACTGGCATGTATAATTCTGCTTTATGTAGTATTTGTTTCGTGTTTTGGAATATTGGTTTTAAGTATTTTGTCACGCCTAATTTGTAAAATATTTTATATGCAAGTAACCTGTAACTTCTTCTGAATATAATTGATTCAAGCATTTTTTTTACTTCTCCTTATGATTCTGTTTCATTTATTCTTTTAATTACTTCTTCCGGGTTTCTGTAATAATTTGCAACTATTTTTCCAACATCTTTGTAGTACCTTATGTTCTCTTTTTTCATCCATTCTAAAATTGTTACTCTTCTTTGTATTTCTTCCCACACGCTTTTTTCAGGTATTCCTTTTTCTTCAATTATTTTGTTTAGTATGTAGCTTCTGTCTGAAGCAAATTCAAAGTAGTCTCCTGCAGGTATCCATCTGAATATTGTATTTGTTATTGGCTTGTTTGTTTTTTCATCTACTCCTATTACTTCTACAACTGCTTTTACTCTTCTTACATCTATTCCTTTTATTCTTGAGAAGCCCATTATCATTACTGCGTCTAAGTGTTGCAGTAGTCCTGCGGATAAATTTATTGGCGGTGTTGTTAGACGGTTTATTACTGCTTCTATTGATTCAGCGTGAATAGTTGCAAGTCCAGAGTGTCCTGTTGCCATTCCTTGGAATAAAACATAAGCTTCTGAACCTCTTACTTCTCCTACTATTATTTCATCTGGACGTTCTCTTAATGCTGCTTTCAGCAAGTCAAACATTGAAACTTCCCCTTTTCTTTTTCCTGTTACTCCTTCTGGCCCGTATCCTTCTCTTGCTACTTTTGCTATCCAATGTTCGTGTGGTAATCTAAGTTCAGGGGTGTCTTCTATTGAAACTATTTTTGCTTCAGGTGGAAGGAATAAGCAAAGCGAGTTTAGGGTTGATGTTTTTCCTGTTGCAGTTCCTCCTGATATTAATACTGAATTATGGTATTCAATTATTAACCATAAGTAAGCTGCTATTAATGGGGGGATTGTTCCAAAATTTATAAAATCAGTTATGGTTAAAGGGTCTTTTGTGAATTTTCTTATGGTGAATGTTGAGCCTCTCATTGATATGTCTTTTCCTGATGAAAAAGTTGCTTGCAGACGGCTTCCATCTGGTAATGCTCCATCTAGTAGGGGTTCAGCTACTGAAATGTGTTTTCCGCTTCTTTGGGCTAGTTTTGAAATGAATTTGTTTAATTCTTCTTGTTTTTCAAAGATTATGTTTGTTTTAAGAGAACCGTATTTTCTGTGGTAAATAAAAATTGGTATTTTTTCTCCATCGCAGGAGATATCTTCAATTCCAGGGTCCTGCATTAATGGTTCTATTTTATCCAGTCCTAAAAAATTCCTGTAAATATAATAAAGTATTTTGTTGTATTCTGTTTCTGTTAAGTTTATTTCATAATCTGTAATCATTTGGTTTAATTTTTGCTTTAAGTATTTTTGAACTTCTCTTATGTTCTTTACATCCATTAAATTAACATCAAGTAAGTCAATGATTAGTTCTTTTAATGTTTCAAGTTTTTCTTTTTCTTTTTTTGTTAAAGGAGGTTCTATTACTGTATAACTCAATGCTTGTAATTCTTTGTTCCATTTTATTACTGCGTAAGCATATGGTTCTATTAAGGGGTATCTTAAATTAATTTTTTCAAGGTTAGGGGGTTCCCAGTCGCTTGATATTTTTTTTGATATTTCTTTTTTAGGCATTTTGTGTGCTATTAATGGAATCCCTCTTACTGCTGATTTTGTTTCATTTATAGAAATGAGTTCTTTTCTTCGGCTTAATGCTTCTGATATATCTGGAAAATTAAGAATAATTGGATTCTGCGTCTTATTTGTCATCTTGTTTGTTTTTTTCTCCTGCTGTAATGTTCTCCTCATTCCTGATTTTTTTATTATTTTTTCATTTTCTCCTGCTTGGTTTGTTTGAGTGATTAATTTTATTGGCATTTCTCCTTCTGTTTTTATTACGGGGCTTATAACAGGAGTTTCATGAATTACTTCTTTTACTTTATAAGAAGGGGTTGCTTGTTCTATTTTTTCCTCTTCTTTTTTCCATTTTTCAAATGCTTCTTTGCCTCCTTTTTCTTTTATGCCTTTTACTGATTTTTTAAATAATTTTCTTAATACCCTTTTATTCCAAGCCACAGTCATTCACCAATTTTATATTTAAATATGTTTCATTTACTTTTTCTGTTACTAAACATTTTTTTCCAGAGTATACTTCACCTGACGTGTTTATATTACTGCAATTAAATTCATCTATTGTTTCATAATATCTTTCTGTAGCTGTTTCTGCACTTGTTTTTATTTTTAATCCTTCACTGCTACAGCTTATTTTAACAGTATATAAGAAATTAAGGGTTGGGAGATTTAATTTTTGAGTAATATTTTTTCCATATGCTTTTGTATTCTCTAACCCGTATTCTGCTTTTGATTGCACGTACTCCCCTATATCTTTCATTTGTAAATAATATGAATTTTGTTTTGCATCATTTACATAGCCATATATTGAATAGTATATTGTTACAAATGCAACTAGCAAGATTGTTACTTTTATTACAAAACTTATTGTTATTGTTGCCATTTAAACCACTTTAGCATATATCTATTTTTACCACTGGTTTTGTTGTATAACCTATTTTTTTTGTTATTACTGTTGAAAATGGTCCTCCTTTTCCTTTTGTGCATTGCCCTCCAAATTGTAAATCAATGTTAGGGTAGCATATTGCTATTTCAGCATCTCCTGCTGCGGGGCCTATTGCTCCTCTGAATAAATGCGAATTGTTTCCTACTTTATACATTATTATTCCTGTTTCATTATCAAGCAAGTATTGGCTTGTTTCATTGCAGTCTGTTCTTACTGTTACTGCTGTGCCGTTTGTGCCTAATACTCCTGTTTTTTGATTTAATCTTAGTTCTATTGTGTCATTTCCTTCATTTAAGTATAGGAAGCAATTTGGAAAATACATTTCGTATCTGTTTTGAAAATTTATGTCTCCGTGTGCTGTTGTTCTTATAACATAGTCAAGTCCAACCATTTGGCTTTGTAGGTTTGTTATTCTTCCTTTTTCTCCCATTTCTTTTGATAATGGAAGTGCCCACATGTATGCTGCCATTGTTGTTGTTAGTACTATTGCTATTACCATTACGTATGAGACTACTGGGGAAATTCCTTTTTTCATATTGTTTAAAAAGAATTATAAATATATAAAAGGTATATAATGAATTAGAAAAGAATTTTTTTTAATTTTTTTTAGTGATTAATTATGGCTTATAACATTGCAGTTATTCCAGATGGTAACAGGAGATTTGCCCGCAGAGAAGGCATTAGTTTAAAACAAGCTTATGAGAAGGGTTTTAAAAAAGCTGAGCAGGTGCTTAATTGGTGTCTTGAAAGAGGTGATGTTGATGAAGTTACTTTATGGGGTTTGAGTACTGAGAATTTCAAGAGAAACAAAACACAGCTTAATATTTTAAATAAAATGTATAAAAATAAATTAAAAGAATTAATTAATTCTGATAAATTAATTAAAAATGAAGTTAAGGTTAAGGTTGTTGGTGATGCTGGTTTTTTGAAAACTTTAAGTCCTTTAGTTGAGGAGTTGCATGAAAAAACAAGGAATTTTAATAAGCTTAAATTAAATATTGCTTTGGCTTATGGTGGAAAATTTGAGTTAGTTAATGCTTTTAATAACTTAATTAAAGAAGGTAAAAATAAGATTACTGAAAGTGATGTTGAAAAAAAACTTTTAATTAGCAATCCTGTTGATTTGATTATTCGCACTTCAGGTATTCAGCGTCTTAGTGGCTACTTATTGTGGCAGAGTGCTTATGCTGAATTGTTTTTCACTAAACAATTATGGCCTGAGTTTAGTAAAAATGAGTTTAACAAAGCATTTGATTTCTTGAAAAAAACTAAAAGAAATTTTGGGAAATAATATTTAATTTAAATTTTTTTTATATTAATTACTGCTGTTTTTTATTTTGTTTAAGTATTTTTCTAATTCTTTGTAATCTTTTTTTCTTAAAAGCAAACAAGCAATTATTACTTCTGGTTCTAAAATAACATAAATTAATCTTGTTTCTTTTCCTTTTATTTTCATTCTTACTCTAAATACTCTTGAAAATTTTTTTGAGTGAATTGCTTTAAATCTATAAGGGTTTAATTTAATTAATTTAATTTTTTGTTTTATTGCTCGTTTGTCTTTTTCAGGAAGGTTAGAAACTTGTTTTATGAAAAATTCAGTTGCTTTTATTTTAAAATTCATTTTAGTGCCTTTAATAATTGTTTTTCACTTACTACCTTCTTGTTTTTTATACTTTTTATGAGAAGTTTGTCAATTAGTTTTATTTCTTCTTCAGTAAATTTTTCGTCATAAATGTTTCTGAAAAATATTTTCTCTCTAAGTGCTTCTGCTATTAACTCTTGTATGTTCTTAAAGCCATACATTTCAGCGTATTTTTCAGCTGATTTTTCTAAATTTTTAGGTAACCTTAAATTAATCTGCTGTTGAACCATTCCCCTCATCTCCTTTGATATTCTTTGGTATTTTTTGGTATTTAAAGCTTTATTTTGTTTTTAAATGCTTGTTATAATATGTGTTAATTATTGTTATTTTTTTATCTTATTTTGTTTTTAATGAGGGGGTGGTTTTTTTATTATTGTTTTGTTTTAATTTTTTTTAATGAAGGGAAAATTTATAGTGTTTTATGGTATTAATAATTTAGGTAAGACAACGCAGGCAAAAAAGCTTGTTGATTATTTGAATGAAAAGGGTTTTAAGGCTGAGTATTTGAAGTATCCTGTTTATGACTTGCCTTTTTCTGGTTCTTTTATTAATGAGGTTCTTCGTAGTGGAAAAAAGCAGGTGATAAGTGAAGAAGAGTTGCAATTATGGTATGTTCTTAATAGGTTTCAATATGAATCTGTTTTGAAAGCAAAACTAGAACAAGGTATTATTATTGTTGCTGAGGATTATTCAGGCACTGGTATTGCATGGGGGACTGCTAAGGGGGCTGATGAGCAGTGGTTGGTGAATTTGAATAAACCTTTGCTTAAAGAAGATGTTAGCATACTATTTGATGGTGAGCGTTTTTTAAGTGCTAAGGAAAAGGGGCATTTGCATGAGTCGAATGATGAGTTGATGAAAAAATGCAGGCAGGTGCATTTAGAATTAAGTAAAAAATTTGGCTGGAAGAAAATTAATGCTAATGAATCGATTGAAGTTGTTTTTAATAAAATTCTTGAAATTTTGAAAGAGAAAGGAGTTATTTGATTTTATTTTTTTTTATAAAAAATAAAAGTTTGAGCAATTTTTAATTGCGATTTTAATTCTGTTAGGAATTAAAAGCCTTGAGATGTTAGTCGATTGGATTTTAATTCTGTTAGGAATTAAAAGCTTTGAGCAATCTGTTAAAGATTGCGATTGGATTGATTTTATTTTTTTTTATAAAAAATAAAAGTTTGAGCAATTTTTAATTGCGATTGATTTTATTTTTTCTAAAAACTTATTTTTCATATATTGTTTCGTATGTTTTTGGTTTTATCATTACTACTCCTATTAGTATTGCTACTAATGAGAGGATGAATAATCCGAACCACACGAAATAAAAACTAGTTAAGTGCCAAGGGACCCATGCTGCGTAGGTTATTGCTATTCCTGCGAATCCAATTGTTAGATAGGTTGATGAGACTTGTTTTGTTTTTCTGGCATGTAAGTAAAATAAGTATGAGATTGATGCCATTACTGGTATTAATATGAGGAAGAGAAATCCATACATAGTCCATTCAATGCTCATTTTTCCAGGATAAATTAAGCCATAAATAAATAATCCATAACCTGTTAATGCTGTTATTATTGTTATTGCTTTGTTTTGTTTTTCATCTGGGTTTATTATTCTAAGTATTCCGTAAAGAATTAATACAGCCCATATTATTTGAAATTGTCTCCAGGCGAAAAAAATATAATTTTGATTCATGTTAGCTATTTTTAGTCCAAGTGCTTCAAGCATTAAACCAATGAATACTATTAAAAAAAAGAAGGAAGCAATGCTCCATATTAAGTGTGTCTTGTTTTTTTTATTTCCTGTTAACCAATTTTTATAAAGAAGTAATGCACAAGCTAGAATTATAATTGATGCTTGCAGTGATAAAGTAAATAAAGGATAGCTTTTTTTTAATAATTGAATTCCAGGCATAACTGGTTTGTAAATTAAGGTTAGTATTCCAATTAAGTAAATTGGCACTAGAATTAATAATAATTTTTTTAAGTCATTCATTTTTTTTAATCACTTTTAAAATAACTTTTTTGTTTTTAAATGTTTGTTACAGTAATAATCCTAATCTTATCATTAAGTTTGGGTTTTTCATTATCTTGTTTTTAATAAAACTCGTGTCTTCCATGTCCCCGTATTTTGAGATTAATTCATTTACTTTTTTTTCTTTCAGTAGTTTGAATAGCTTGTCTTTGTCTACTCTTTTGTAATACTTCCAAATTAACTTGTGTTGTTTTAAATCTTTGAAGTACTTCTCACGCCATAATTTTTCATAATCATTTACTTTTCCTTTGTCTACTGCTTTTTTTAATTCTTCTGCTGCAAGCAACCCAAATACTACTCCTCCCCCCGTATCTGTTTTTGTCTGAGCAGCTGCATCACCAACTAATACTTTGTTTCCGTAAACTGTTTTTTTACCGTCAAATAAAGGAATTAATGCTGATTGTGTTTTTTTAGTTTTTTTTATTTCAAATTTTTTCTTAAAATTGTCAAAGTAATTTTTTGGGTTTCCTTTTATTGTTCCTATTCCTATTCTTCCTGTTTTTTTATTGAAAGGAATCCACCACCCAAAAAAACCAGGCGCAAACTTGTCATTAAAATAAAGTTCAACAAAATCAGCGTCTTTTTTTTCATTTAATTCAATTACTTCTTGGTAAGTGAATAAGTAATTTCTTTTAATACCAACTGACTTAGCAACTGAAGACAAGGCACCATCAGCTCCAATTACAAAATCATCTGATTCATTTTTCCATTTTTTACCGTATTTTATTTTACTTCCTTCATTTAAAGCATCTTGTATTAATGTTTCTTCAAACTTGAACCTGTCAACAACAAACGCTTGTGTCTTGTTTGTTTTTATTTCAAAATTTTCATTTTCAGAGAAAAACTTAGCTCCTTTAACTTCATTTAACAAGCTTTCACTTAAATCAACATCAAGCTTTTTAATATTTTTTGAAAACAAGCCCCCGCAAACTTTTTCAGTATGCTGTTTTTTCATTTCCCAAATCTCTTGGTTTCCAAGGATTTTTCCAAGATAACAACCAACAACACCTGAACCAACAATCATAACATATAAATATATACTATTCTACTATTAAATTCACTTGTTTTATTGTTTTAATAATCTATTTTTTTAACTCTTCAAAATTCTTTTTTTATTATCTTATTTCAGTGTGTTTTTTTATTACTTCTTTGCTTCTTTTTTCAAATATTTTTAAGAAATTATCCCATGTAAAGTTTTTTGTAGCGTGTTTATATCCTTGTTTTCCAAGTTGTTCATTTATTTTTGGGTGTTCTGCTAAGTAATTCATTTTTTCAGCCATTTCATCAACAGAACCAACTATAAATCCTGTTTTTTTATCAATAACAGTTTCAAGAGGTCCTCCTGCGTCTTTCATTATTATTACTGGTTTTTTTGAGCCCATTGCTTCAAGGGGCACTATTCCAAATGGTTCATTAAGTGTTGGGAAAATTAGGGTATAACATTTTGAAAGTAAGTCTATTTTTTGTTCTTCTTTTATGTTTGGAATTATTTCAACTCCTTTTCCTGCTTTCTTTTTTAACTTGTTGTAATAAATTTCTTCCGCAGTCCCTTTTCTCATTCCTCCTGCTATTATTAATTTCCAGTCATTATGTTTTTTTTGAAATTTGCGGAATGCTTCTATTGCTAAGTGTGGCCTTTTTTCTTCACTTATTCTTGATATGTAAAAAAAGAATTTTTCATAACCCTTATTTTTTAGTATGTCATATTCTGTTCCTAAGTATAGTGTTTCTGCTTTTATGTTAAAGTATTTGTTTAATTGTTTTGCTGTGAAGTCACTATTTGTAAAGATGTGTTCTATTTTTGGTATTATTTTTTTTTCTATATTTTTAAAAAAGAGTTCACTGTATACCCAGTGTATTGAACCTCCTATTTTTCCTTTTTGTTTTCTTCTTGTTTTTGCTTGGTCAAATACTTCTCTCATTATCCCGTGATTATACCATATTACTGGCGTGTTTTTGTTTCTAATCCATTCAGAAGGAACTATATGAGAACTTATTATATCATGTTCTGGTAGTTTTGCATTATAAAAAGTCCAAGCGTAGTAAGCCCAAGTCATTTGTCTATTTAATGAAAGCTTGTTTTGAGTGTATTTCCTTATAAAAAAAGGATTTGATTTTACCTTGAGTAATTCAATATCCCTGTTCTTGAATTCTTCAAATGTTTTGTTTGGTTCATAATCAATGCAATATATTTTTGCATCAAAGTGCTTAGCTATTTTTAGTATTACTTTTTCTGCTCCCCCATAACCATTTAAGTAGGGTTGGCATATTGCTAAGTCTATCATTTTACATCAACTAATAACTTAGTTCTCCGAATAAGAATTTCCAGGGCTTGTCTGTTAAATTAATTAATGAGACATAACAACCATAATAACAGCCTGGGCATGTTTTTATGTCTTTAACCATTGAATCATAATTCCATGCTTCTTTTATTGTTTTCATTTCATCTACTCTTTTTGGTATTGGTGCTATGTCCTGGCATCCCATAAAAGTCCCGTCTGAATTTACTGAATAATATAATTTACCTGCATAACACCTTTTTTTATATTCTCCTTTTATGTATTTAATTGCGTTTTGTAGTTGTTCTACATCGTTTGAAATTTTATGCCCCTGTTTTTTTAATTTAACTAATTCATTGAATACTTGCTCTACTTTTGGATAATCTTCTGGTTTAAATTCAAGTTCAGGAGCATAATTCCTAAACCACCATCTTTCTCCTGGTGTTGATTCTAATACTGCTATTGAAAAATAAGCATCGTGTTTATTTACGAATTTAGCTAATTCAATTATTTCATCTATGTTTTGTTTAACTGCAACTGAGTTTATTGTTACTTTTGGCTTCTTTTTTAGAGTCTGAAGGTACTCCATTGTTTCTATTACTTTTTGAGTTGCTTGGCTTCCTCTTCCCATTTTTGCTTCTTTTGCTGCTGAAAGAGAATCAAGGGACATCCCTAAATTATTTATTCCAGTTGCTATTAACCTATCAATTTTTTCTTTATTAAGTAATGTCGCGTTTGTGAAAAAGGTTACTGAAAATTTTTTTGAAGCATATGCTAAGATGTCATAAATATCTTCTCTTAACATTGCTTCTCCTCCTTGTACTGTTAATATTGCTGTTCCCCATTGTGCCATTCTGTCCATTATTTTTTTCCATTCTTCAAGAGGCAATTCATCTGACTGCTTTTCAATTACCCTGCATTTTGCACAATGCAAGTTGCATCTTCTTGTTAAGTAAATATGAGCAAAAATTGGAACATCTTTTGTTAATATTAACTTAGCTACCTTTAATGGATTTTTTAAAACTATTTTTAATCTTGATTTATTCATTT
>Ga0114934_10001323_pt1 | contig 16109 bp, 8 predicted proteins | sample 4SBtaG_2_FD_99695 | JGI IMG/M metagenome (GOLD analysis project Ga0114934, IMG submission 99695) | Deep subsurface microbial communities from Kolumbo volcano to uncover new lineages of life (NeLLi) - 4SBTROV10_white metaG | ecosystem: Environmental > Aquatic > Marine > Volcanic ... | reverse complement strand
TATCTTCATCTGATAAAGCGGTTCTAATATTTTTAGCAACATTATCTTTTACTTCAGTAGTTACACGACCTAAATATTCTTTTCCAGTTTCATCTTCTTTTTTACCTATTTTTTTACTTACTTTACTAGTAGCATATTTAGCAAATCGTTTAGCAAGACTTGCATCTTCTTCACCTTCTATATGAGGAATAGCTTTATCTACTTTTTTCTTTAAAGATAAAGCAAGATTCTTATATTTAGGACTATTTTTATCAATATCATCACCAAGTGATTCTGTAATTGTATCTTCAATTAATCTATCAATATCATTTGCTTTAGTAGATGCTTTTGCAAGAATTCTATTGAGCATTGTACCTTCTTTAGTCTTTCCTTGCTCAATACGTTTATTAATATTTTCATTAATTGTTTTAGATACATTTGTTCCTATACGAATTGCACCTTGTTTAGCACTATCAAAAGTTATAGTACCTTCAGGTGATGTTATTTCTCTTTTAATGTTATCATAAGCAGCACTTGTTTGTTTACCAATTTTACTGGATTTTACATCTTCAATAAGTGTATTACCAACATCAAGTACTTTCGATTTTAAATCAGAATATTGAGTAGCAATTGTATTTGTAAATCCAGATAAAGTTTTATTTTCTTCATTAATTGCATCTTTTGTTGAAATATTAACTTTATGTATTTTATCTAAAGTAGTTTTAATAATTGAAGAATTTAATGCTTCTTCAAATGATTTAGATGCATTCTTCCAAAATCCTTTTCCTTGACTAAGTGGAAGATGGAGTTCTTTATCTGTTCCTTGAATATATACACCAGGACCAGATACATTTGAATCATCATGTATTTCAGGTTCTTCACCTGTTTCTTCTTTAATCTTTTTAGATTTTTTTATTATTTCATCAGTACTTAATGGACGATTAAATTTTTCGATTTGTTCATCCCGTTTAGATATTTCTTCTTTTTTCTTTTCTTCTTTATTAAATAATCTTTTTAACCAATCTGGAGTTCTTTTTTCCCATTCTCTTTGTATGCCTTCTTTAGCACTTTCAATTGTAATCGCAGGCATCTCAAGTTCATAATTAATAGCATCTTGAATAGATTTCTGATTAATTTTAATATCTTTTAATAGTTGCTCTTGATCAACATCATTATAAATATCTCTAATATATTTATGTGATAAACCAGATGATGAAGCAAAATCATTAACTTTTTCAGCAATATATTTTTTCTGACTAGTAGTAAGTTCTTTACCTTTATTTTCTTTTTTAGCTTCATCAATAAGTTTTTGTCTATATTTTTCAATATCTTCTTTTGATCTTATTTCAAAAAGACCACCCATATAGCGTTTTCCGCCAGCTATATTGAAATCTTGAAGTTTATCAATAAATTCATCACGTGCAGCACCTAATTCTTTAGATAAAATATCTACATCACGTACTGCTTTACCTTTAACTTTTAATTCTTCTTCTTTAGCATTGATATCTTTAAAAAAAGATTTAGCTAATACTTCTGCAAGCTTCTTTTTTTCTTCAGGTTTTACATCAGTTAAAACTGAATCAAGATATGCTCTATCAACATCATCAATTTCTTCACCTTTAAGATATTTTAAAATAATCTTAGGTTTAACAACTTTACCATGTTTAGCAAGATTATTTACAAATTTAACAATATTAGGAAGTGCTTCATTAAATTCTTCTTCTGAAGATTCTTTATGAAGTTTATATCCTGCATATATTTTTTCAACAATACTACGTATATCTTCATTATTTTTTTCTTTTGAATGAAATAATTCTCGTTCTTTACGTTCTTTAAATTCAGATGCAGTAATAAATGATTCTGTATTTCTATCAAATACTAATTCTTCAGCACCTAAACTTTCTAATTTCTTTTTTCCTAAACCTGAAGTTTCTTTAGTTATATTTGTATTAATTGTAACTTGTTGTAATATTTTAGCAAGATATCCAGGAATAATTTCAATAATACTTCTTCGAGTTAAAACATCAAATGGAACTTCTGCTTCTGGATTCTTTGCTAATACATTTGTTACTTCACCACGATCTTGTTTTATTTCAGGAAAACCAAGTCGTAAAAATTTCCAAAACATATTATCAGAATTCTGAAGTTTATCCTGAATATTCATGAATCCTGTTTCTCTTATATGCTTAAGCTGATCTTCAAATATTTTTCCTTTTTCTCCAAGTGCACCTTTAGCTGATACAACACCCGCTTTAATAAGTGCTTTTTGAAGTATATTACCAATCATTGAACCTATTGTTTTATAAGCTGATCTTTGCTCACCCATATCAGCAGCCATTTCATCTGCATCAAGTTGCATTTGACCTATGGATGTTGCAGATTCTAACATATCATTTATAAAATCTTTACTCTTATCAAATACATTTTCTTTAATATTTTTTAAGAATGTTTGTCTAATATCTTTTGTTAAATCACTAATCTTTTTAGTTGTTGAACCTATTAATTTTTCACGAAGATCTGCACGATATTCTTCAGATAACTTTTTCTTCTGAATATCTGGAAGTGAAGTATTATATTTAATTGCTTCAAGTTTATGATCTAACACATTAACCATTATTTTAGCTAAACCATAAATATCTTGAGTAACAAATAAATGTTTAAATTTAAGTTCAAGATCTTTCATCATATACCCTTTAAAGGTATTTTGAAAGAATAATTGATTTGATTTTAAAATATTTTTAATCTGAGAAAATATCGTTGTTGTTGTATCTTGATAACCCAGATTTAATTTTCTATCTATTTGTTTTTCAACTTGATCATTTAATGTCTTTTCTTTTTCAAGTTGAGCTTGTTGATCAAAGATATTAGCTAATTCACCACCGATCAATTCTTTTCTTTGATCGACAACAGAAGGTGCTTTATATTCATTAACAGTTAATTTTCCTTCAATAGCAGAATATAATTTTTTAGGTAATATTCTTTCTACTTTAGGAAGTAATCTTTTTGCAGTTATTTTAAATTGATTTAATGATGGTTGAATATCTTTAATTACTTGATCTTTATATCTAGATATTTCAGATGCAACATCAATTGTTCCAGAAAACATTTTACCTGTTTCAGGAAAAGAATTTGAAACTGCATTTTCAATATGTCGTATTGATTCAGAAGTTGGTTTAAACCCATCCAATACACCAACAGAAAAATCAGATACTGGTTTTCTTTTTTTGGGTTTTTCATCAAAATCATCCATCATTGAATCTATATCAAAATTATCTAATTTATCATCAAGAGAATTAGTATTTAATATTTCATCATTGTTATCTATACCTTGATCTTCAAAATCATCTCGTTTTTTTACCATGGATTATTTCTCCTTTAATGTTAAAAGGATCGATGAAAGTAAATTTGCATAAAAAATTTAAATATAGAGAAATATATTCAAATTCTTTTTTAATATCATCTCTATTTATAAGTTCAGATAAATCAACATTATCTAATTTTAATTTAAAAAAAGCATCATTGCTATATAGTGTTTTTGGAGCAACTATTCGTTTACTTAAAAATTTCATATCAGTAAAAGCTTTTGAAATTGTTTTATGTTCTATAAATTCTTTAAGATTGTAGATATATAATTGTTTAAAAGTAAAAACATCTTCCTTTATATTTATTAATTTTGTAAATAAGAATTTAATTTTGATATCTTCAAAACAATTCTTAAAATATGATTTTAATAAGTTAAGTATAGTTGTACTGACATTAGGTATTGGATACATATTAATATATAAAGTTAATGGTATATAGTTATCTTCCAACCTATGTTTCATATATATTATTTTTTTAATAGTTTTTAAAAATATATTCATAAAACTAGTCATAGGTGCGATTTTGAATATATTTGTATGATTTTCTTTATTAGTTAAAAAATCTTGATATTGAATATTTCCAAATTGAAGAGAAGGAAATATAATTGATGGATCTTCAATCAATCTATACGGGTTTTTTTGAACTATTTTAATAAATTCTTTATATTTATCTTCTGTATTGATATTCAGTAATATAACTCCTAAAAAAATATCTTTTAAAAACTGAATATCAATATATATTTTATTACATTCATAAAAATCTTCAAACATGATCTCTTTATTAAGATCATAACTATCATCAAATATATTCATAGAATATAACTCCTCATATAAAATATCATGGTGCGAGTGATGGGAATCGAACCCATACAGTGAAATCACCGAGGGATTTTAAGTCCCTTGCGTCTACCAAGTTCCGCCACACTCGCACATATTTATCTCAATACCATAAAATGAGTTGACTTTTATATTTTTTAATATATAATTACAAAAGGAATTTAAAATGGAAAACGATAAATTTCAATTACCATCATTGATTGATGTAAATATAGATAAAACTCCATTATCTTTAGCAATCCTTGACCCTGAAGCATATATAAAGCAACATGGAATAAAACAAGTTACATCTCATAATATCTATGAAAGTGGAAGTAGTAGATTTAATTCAAAAGGATTATTTTCTGAAGATATTTTTGGTAAAATAACAGATATAAAAAGATATATTACAATGGGATATATTGATTTAAAAACAGATATATTCCAACCACCTATATATGATATCATTATAAAACTAAAAAGAATATATGAAAATATTCTATCTGGTAAGTTAATTGTAAAATTTAGTAAATCAGATAATGATTTTATTTTAGCAGATGAAAACGATCCAGATGCTGGTACAGGATATGCATTTTTTGTTGAAAATTTTAAAAAAATAAAATTAGATCCAAAAACCTATTCATCCTTAAAGAAACAAAATAAAATTAAAGTATTAATCAAATATCAAGATAAATGGTTTTGTGATAAATTGATTGTTTTACCTGCTGGTATTAGAGATATTAAAGAAGAAGGTGGAAGAATATCACAAGAAGATATAAATAAAATTTATCTTACTATATTAAGTTTATCAAATAGTTTTAATGTAAAATCAAATGATCCAATATATGATCCAATTAGATATAACATTCAAAATAAAGTATATGATATTTTTAATTATATTAAAGGAATTGTTAAAGACAAATCTGGTTGGTTACAAAGTAAATATTCTGCAAGAAAGATTGTTTTAGGAACTAGAAATGTTGTATCTGCACCATTAACTGGAGGTAATTCTCCAAATGATGAAACATATATTAAATATGATGAAGCTGGTGTACCTTTATTTGAAACTCTTAAAGCATTTCAGCTTAATATTATTCATTATTTAAAATATTCATTTTTTTCTGATATATTTAGTGTTGATTCAAATAAAGCATATCTTATTGATCCTAAAACAGATAAATTAAAATATGTTGATGTTTCATTAAAGGAAATTGAAAAGTTTACTAAATCAGATCAACTTGAAAAATTAATTAATAAATTTAGATATGAATCTTTTAGAAATTCTCCTATTGTTGTTTATGGTAAAGATAAAAATCCTTATTATTATTATAAAGTCTATGATAATGATGATCAAATTTATATATATCGTACAAATGATGAATTGATGTCATATCTTCATACTAATGATCCAAAAGCCATTAATAAAGATAAAATACATTACATAACTTGGGCTGAATTTTTTTATATTGTTGCATATCGTGCAACAATAGATAAATTTGTTTTAATAACAAGATATCCTGCTATTGAAAATGGAAGTATATTTCCAGCTAAAGAACATTTAATTACAACTTCACCTTCACGAGTTGTTGATGTTACTTTTTTCAAAAATGTAATTCATTTACCTCATTATCCAATAATAGGTAATCCATATATAGATACAATAGAAGTACATGTATCTCGATTAGCTGGTTTAGGTATGGATTTTGATGGTGATACTGCATCTTTGACTGGATTAATGTCAGATGAAAGTATTGAAGAAAATGAAAATTTTGTAAATAGTAAACTATCATTAATTGATGATCAATTTGATCTTATTATAAGTGGTGATAGTGAAAATGTTAATTATACATTAGCTAATTTAACATCATAAAAACATATATCTTCTTCCATATGCTTTAAATTGCATATGGAAGAAGATATAAATATTTTTTAAAAATTAGCAAGATATTCACGTAATTCAAATGTATTTATATTTGAACCACTTGTTTTTGTAAGATTAATACCAGTATTACTATATTGATTATTCCCATTGATATATTGTTCAATTTCAAATAAATAACTATTTCCATTTATAACAACAGATTTACTACCTTTAATTGAATTTTCAATAAAAACAGGAACGATTATATTATATGTTTTATCATTTTCACTTTCATAAATAACAAGACATATTGATTTAATACGATTAACATCCTTAACTGAAATGTAATATAATGGATCAACTATTTTTGATGAAATAGAATTTGATCCTTCTGCAATATCAACACTATCTATTGTAAGAAAATTACACCCATTTGGATCATTAATGTTTTGTTCAATAGATATAGATGATCCTCCTGCTGTATTATACATAGTGTTGTTTGGCAATGTAACCATATCATCTTCAGGTGGAACTGAATTTGCTGTTGTTGGTTGAACTAATTTCCAACAAGATTCTTTACCACTAAGATCTTCAACACCAATAATTTCATATGCAATTGTTTCATCGATTCTAAAACCTATTTGAAGTAATGCACCAGAAAAATTAATTGCATCATTATTATAAATAACTCTTATTTTTGGATTAATTTTAAAAAATGTATTATTTCTCATATTTGCAATTACACAATTAACTGTAAAAGGATTATCATCATTAAGATAATTGAATGATGCAATTAATTCAAATTGAATATCATAACTACTTAACTGAAATCGAAGTCGCATTGTATCAGCTGTTACAATATCATTTGATCCATCAACTTTATATAAAGATGCAATTGTCCACCAATGATTTAAATGATCAGCACTTATAACTTTTTTGTTCATTGATGTACCATCTGAAATATCACCATATGTAGGAATACCACTATTAAGTAATTGACGCATATTATCCTCCAGTTCGTATAATTTACTAAATATGCTTTGTATTGTTGAGTTTGATCTAAGTTCATTAGGTGTAAGTATTGGTGTATTTTTAAGGAAATCTACTAATGTAATAACATTTTGTGCAAGATCTCTTGCATTGCTTATTGATAATTCACCACCATATGCCTGATATGTTATTGTATAATCACCAGACTTTGGTGTAAGATTTTTATTAACAATTTTAATATAATTAAATACACCAGAAGTATTTGAAGATAATTCTGTTTTTACTAAATCATATCCAATCTTTTTATAATCAACATTTTCTAATAAAATCTGTCCAGAAGGTTTTTTAACAACAACCGAATCTCCAAAAAATGCTCCATATTTAGGTTGTATTAAAACAACACCATTATCAATATCAATTGTATGTTTTTCATTAGTTATTAAATTAAAATGATTTGAACCACTTCTATCTTCATTTAATAATTTAATTTCATCTGATTGACTTGTAAAAACAGAATCTTTATTTCTAATAATAGCATCAAAATAATTTAAACGATCAACAATTGATGCCATAAGTTCTGGACTTGGATCAATTTCTTCTTCTCCATGCATATATGCATATGTTACTTTTTCAGGAAATAATGTATTGTATGATATACTTATTTTATAATCATCTATAAAAGGAACTACAATAACCAATGATGATATTAATGTTTTATTAAATTCAGGATCAATATTTTTCATAATACTCATTGAATCATAATCAATATCAGCATCATATATTACATAGTCTGTACCTTCAATAAGTGGACGAGCACCTTCACCAACTATTGCAAGTTGTAATTGAGAATTTTTAAATACAGGCTGTTTAAATTTTATTCGTTGATCTAATTTAATAATATATCTATATTCATTTGCAACATGATAACTTGGATTCATCCCTGTTAAATCAGGATCATGATAATTTAACATCTTTCCTCCTTATATTAAGTACTAATCAACTTTAATGTATCTTCATAAGCAGCAATTATTGTTTTTAAACTTGTAACAATATTGTTTAATCTAACACATTGTTCAAGATAAGTTTGAGATGATACAAGTCTAAATTCATCTGGTGCTATATTTTCACCACTTTTAAGAAAAAGTAATTGCTGTTCTCTAGCATTTTCTAATTCTTGATAATCTTTAACAGGTTGCCAAGCTTCTTTTATTGAATATACAACAGATGTACTATCTTTTATTCCAGTATGATATGCAATTAAATCTTGAATATCGTTTTTAAGTGTTTCTAATTTAGCTGGATCATCAAAAATACCAATATGTGATGCAATTCCAAAATCATAATATTTCTTAACTGAAGCATCAGGTATTCCATCGATAAGATATTCAGGTACATAGAATATTATTTCATACTCTTCATTAAGTTTTACAAGCTTATATATTTTTCCTTTTTTAATATCAGCTAATACAGGAAAATAATCATCTTCTTTTGTTAATCCTAATGGTTCATATGTTTCAGCAAATAAATCAATTTCGTTTAATAACATTTCATCAAATGAATAAACTGCTAAAACTTTATATATTCCATTATAAGTATCTGTATTGAATGGATGTTTAAATTTAAATCCATAGATATAATGAGGTATAATTCTCATACATTACACTCCTTTTTAATTTTAATTTTATAATAAGACTCATTAAATGTATTGTATAAAATAAAAAAATAAAAAATAATCCCTCCAATGAGATCAATGTCTCATTGGAGGGAGATATAACACATATAGATAATTTAGATCAATAAAGAGATCTATATTACTTCTTTATATTTATATTTATTTTTTTATCATCTGCGAAAAAGAATTAATACCTGATTTATAAAATAATCTCATAAGAAATCCGATACTCATTGTACCAGATTCTCCTTTACATGAAGATATCGATGAACGAATTAATCTCATTACATGCCCTGGAGCAAAGAATTTATATAAGAAAAACGATGTTATCTGATTATTTTTTTGAGCAATATTCAAATCTTTCATATATAAAAATTTACGTTCTTTATATTCTGATGTAAATACAATAAAACAATATTCAGTATTAATTGGAATTAAAACAAGTATATTATAATTTTTATAAGGTATTAAATTATCAATTTTTATTTTACCTAATCTTCTATGATATATATCCTGATCTTTTAGACTCCATGCATGTTTTTTATTTGAAAAATTTTTTTGTTTATTTAAAATAGTTTTATTTTGATTAAATTTTTTTTGTTTTATTAATTTATTGTCTTTGAATTTGTTTTTTGAATATTTGGTTATTTCGTCAAATGCATCTTTAAACATAATCTCCTCCCTTAATTAGATCTTAATGGTAATGGCATAAATTCTATTGAATTGTATTTTTTGCACAATGATTGATATAACAATCTTCTTGTTTTAAGATGATAAAGATGACTTTCAATTGCTTTGTTTTGCATAAAGATGAATTCTGGAACATCTCCATTTTTAAGTTTTCGTAAACGACCTAATGTCTGATAACATAGTCCTTCAGACATAAATGATGGAAAAAGAATAACAGTTCTGAGATTTTCAATATCTTTTCCAACTCCACAAGATCCAGTTGTAGAAATAATAATTTCGCTTTTTTTCAATACAATATCATCTGTATCATTAAAATAAACAGATATTTTAACTTTAGGATATTCTTTCTTTAAAAAATTACATAATTTATATCCAATATCTCTTGTTGCTATAAATATTAAAAGCTTCTGTTTAGGACTTCTAATATTTAAATAATAATCTTCAATAAGTTTTGTAAATACTTGTTCAAATAAAATCCTTAATTTTACTTCTTGTTTAGATAAATATTTTTCATATTTAATCTGACTATAACCACGTTTTGTTTTTGTAGTCATAGGATGAATAAATCCTAAACTATACAAACATTCAGTTATATTTGTATATCTATTATAAGATTTATCATCAAACTTAATAAATTCAGGAAAAACCCAATTAAATATACGATTACCTGATTTATTAGATCTAATATAACTTGCAGATAAATATAAATTATTTGCAATATTACAATGCAAATCTATTATTGTATTTCCATAAAAATGAAGATGACATTCATCAACTATTTTTGTTCCTACTCTTAATTTTGTAATAAATTCTTTACATGGGATTATGTGTTTATATGATTCAAATGATTTTTTAGCATATTGGACAAGAGTTTTTGCAGATACAATAAAAACTTTAGTTTGTTTTATTATTTCATCATTATTAATAATTGCTTCAATTGATTTAGCTCCTTGAATTAAAGTAATTTCATCTTTTTTAATATTTGATATAGCTAAAAATTCTTCAATCCATTGATTAATTAAAAATGATGGTAAAATAACAAGAATACGTTTACCAATTATAATACTTGCTTTTATTGCACAATATGTTTTACCATTGCCAGTTTGTAAACGCAATGCTCTCATTTTGTTTGTACCATGTGCAAAAAAATCAATAACTTTACTTTGATTATCTCGATCTTTATAATGTGATTTAACAGAAAGATTAATATCATCACTTTCATCAGGTTCATGTTCTATTATTTCATAACTTCCATTATTTGATAAAATATATTGATTAAAATATGATAATAAATTTATTGGAATTGATAACATTTCATTATCTTTATCATAACTAACATAATTATATATTGGAACAAATCCTTTAGCTTTATCACTATATCCATATTCAGTTAATTTATTTCTAACAAATTTTTTAATATAGATTATAGGATCATTAGAGATCATTCCATTTGGTTTCATTTTAACAGAAAAATACGTTGCAAATATATTAATTTTTATCTTCATAGAATATAATCTCCTAATTACTATTCATAAGGTTCATAAGATATCTTTCTAAAATTTATTTATATTCCTTATTTAATAATATATACTCAAAAAAAAATCAATATAAGGAACTCTGACATCATACAAAGTCAGAGTTCCTTATATATTATTAAATATCTTTTTTCTTATAATTTAGATAATGATCCATCATATAATGTTTTTTAGGTACCATATAAAGCATTGGTTTATCTAATGCTTTGGGAACACGTTCAAATGCAAGCATAGTTCCAAAAGATCTATATGAATTTGTATTTTTTGATGTTCCAAATTTACAATTTTCAACATCAGTTACTTCTGGAACTCTATAATCAACATTATTAGTTATCATATATGCCCGAAGCATAACCTCAATGAATGAGATATTAATATTTAATCTACTATAAATAATCTCACTAAAATCTTTTAATACTTCAGGAAATGAAGCATATTTAGATGCTTTTGATTTAATAAATCCAGATACATCTTTTACAAATTCAACAACAGAATCATTACTAATAATTGTTTTAAATATTGGATGAGATGGTTTAAAATCTTTTAAATCAATCCAATATATTCCATTATGCATAGAAATATTTTTAGGATGTTCTTTTATATACATTATTATTTCTTTACTTAAAAGTGGATATTGTTTATTTTTCTCAAGACTTTCTTCATGTATAGTAATATCACCTTTCATCTTAACAGATATTTGTGTCATAAATCCAAAATTATTTTCATTAATACTATTAACATTAGTAATATTAATAGTATTTATATTCATAAGTTGTTTTGCTTCTTCAATTGGAAATCCAATTGATATCTTATTTAGTTTTGTACGAAATGCTTGTCTGAAAAATATATTTTGTTTATGCTTCAAAAACATATTAGTCAATGGAATAGGAATTTCATATTCTATTGAAGAAGTTGCTTGATAATGCTTAGCACTCAATAATGTTTGAACAGTTGGGTGACCAACTTGAAGACTGGAATAAATACCAATATTTACATTTTTCCTAATATATTCAAACATCTTTCCACCACATGCTTCACATACACCATCTGTATATTTACAAATAGATTTAAGTTTAATTTCTTTACCTATAAATGATGGAATATTTTCATGAGTAAGCATTAAGAGATCATCATTATCAAGGATAATGTTTTTCCCATAAAGATTTGGTGCATTTTTTTCAGTCACCATAAATGGAGTAGGTATCCTTGATCCACAATCTCCTGGATAAATTTTAGAAATAGATGAACATAGTAAATGTTGTGTTCTAAGAAAATATTGAGCTTCAGGAACTTTATTCTTTTGATAATAGATAGATTTCTTTGCTGACAATGATTCAATCATAAAATCATAAATATTATTTAAACCTTCAAGATATCCAGAATTAATACAATATGATACGATACTATCATCAATATCAGTTCGATATCCAATCCAATTAAAAATATGATGAATTTGAGTTGATCGAATAAATCGTAAATTTAAAAACGGATATAATTTATTTGGAACTCCAGGTTCAATCTCAGGTTTTTGAAGAAATTTATATAATTTATCAGTTTTTTCTTTTAACTCAGCTTCAACAACACTAACATCATCTACTTTTGGATCTGATTTCATTTTTATAAGATTTTGTACAGTTTTGGATTTCTTTATTACCGCAAGATCATGAATATTTAATGATTTATGATATTCTTGACAATTCATAAATGTAAAATTCATTAGTTCATTTATAAATTTCCAAAGATCATAATTAAGAATACTTATGATTTTAGATAATTCCATTTTCTTATTATTTTCATATGCAGCAATTATTTTATTAATAATTTTTGTACCATTAGCTGCAATAGCTTTACTATCAAATGAACCAGCTTCAATATGCATATCAGAAGTTATTTTTATTTTCCATTTCACTAATATTTTCCAGAAGAAAAGAGAAAATACAAAATATCTTTTAGATATCTTAACAATCTTTCCATCTTCATATTCGATCTTTATATATTTTGGAGTTGGTGCAGATAAAGCTGCATTTTGTATATTAGTAATATTTTTTAAAGTTAATGATGATAACTTAAACACATCCGTCATCGTTTTTTCTCCTTTTTACTTTTTTTCTTATGAACGGTATATGCGTTTGAGATATCTTCTGTTGTCATACCTCCCATAACTTTATCTAAATCATTAGGTGATATAAGAACTTTTTGAGGTTCAATTGCACAAGTTCTGAACATATTGTTTGCTATATTAATAATAAAATCATCATCATGAAGTTCATCAGTACTAATATCAACTTTTCTAATATTAGATGGCTTATCAGCAGTTAATATTGTTTCGATTAATTTGGTAACACCTTTCATAGATGTACCATACAGAGTTCTATGACGAAGTGCTGTTCTTGGTCCAACAGTAATACTTAATATTCTAAATTCATCTTCACCAAATCTAATTGGTGTTTGATGAACAGGAAATTTAAGATCTCCCATTTTACTTGGATGAACTGGAATTTTATATTGATTTATATAAGCTCCACCACATGATGCACTTCGTGGAATTTTACATAAAACATAGATATATTTTTTACCTATATCTATTTTTTCTTTAGTTGTTATTCTTTTCTTATTACCATTTCTATCATAGATATTAAATGATAATCTACTTGATTTTAACCCATATTTTTCTTTAAGTTTTATAGGTAATGATGAATTTATTGAATCAAGAAATGGAGGAACATGTACAGATATTCCATTCTTGATAATATGATTAATATAATCTTTTTGTTTTTCTTTAGTATTATAAGTTTCTCTTACTAACTTTGCAAAATTAGGATTGATATCATTTAATATATTACAAATAAGATCAAATCCTCTTATAATTTCATTTGGTTGTTTTTTAATTCTATCCCTTATCGCTTCAAGAGCTTTATTAATATTTTGCTCATATAACTGACCAACATTTGTTCGTTTAGCAACAGACATTGGATCAATTACCATATCTACTCGTACACCATTTTCATCAATTGGCATATCTTCAGTTTTCAAAATCTTACATGCAGTTCCTTTTGCACCATCTCTTCCAGTGAATTTAAATCCATTATTAATGATTTTTGGATAGAGAAGTTTAATATCAATTTGAAGATTAATAATCTTATCTTTATCAATGAGATTTAATAACATTTTTTTACTTCTATGTTTATTTTTTTCAGTACTATCTGCAACTGCAGCAAGTCTCGACATTGCATCTGTTACTAAAGTATTGAATTTAAAATCTAATTGATGATGCTTATATTTATTATAAACAGATACAATTCTTCGAAAATATTCGATTGATCCATTATGATATTTTTTGATCTGCTGAAAAACATTTTTTGGTATTTTACCTTTCTTAGAAAGATATACATCAATATCTATAACAACTGCATTAGTACTATCACTTGGAGCAAAAATACAAGTATCATACATATACTCAGGATCAAAAACTTTGTTATCATTTAAATCAGTAATGATATTATTATCTGTTGCTTTTCTAAAAGCAATAATAACATTATCATCCCTGACAGTTTCGCCTATGTCAGGAATGATTTTATATTCTTCTTCTGTTCCATAAAGATTAAGTGGATATTGATCTGAATCTATCTTTATGGATATTGTTTTTAAACCAATAGGTTGTAATCGTTTTGCTAAATCTTCACTAATAACAAATGCATCTTCTGAAGTTTCAAACATTGTCATATATGCAATATTTGCATTTACTCCAATTCTATATTCATCACCTTCATGCGCAGAAGAATGATAAAATTTAGTACCTTTTGGAACTATTGTATCCTTAGATAGTAAATTTTCATTCTCCCATTTATTTTCATAACCATATCCATTAGAACATTGAGTATATTTATACAAATTAAAATACGATAATTTTCCATCATCAAGACCAATATACACTACAGTTATAAAAGGATTAAACATAATATTACTTGTCATCAATCGAGAGTACTTAGGAATAACATCAACGATCTTAATATCTTGATTAATTTCAGCAGTATTAAATTCATAATCTGCAACAAGAGACTCAAATCCAGTAAATACTTGTGGATGTTCTCCTTTTGCTGGAATAAGAAATTGATTAATGTGAGATGCAAACATATCTAATCTTGCTGCTGCATTATGCCCAGGAAATGGACACAATAATCCAGATATCCCGTCAAATTTTGGATTAACTTTTACATTATCCAAATAATTATTTGCCATAAAATTAACCTCCGTTTGGATATTGAGTTTAGAAGAATATTGCTTTATTATTTCATAAACAACAAAGCAATAACTACTATAAGTAAAATTATCAATATAGTTTCAATAAGCATGGTCATTTTATCCTCCATTTAATTTATATCACACATAATAATATATATTTAAATAATTATAGTTATTATATGTAGAACACATATAAAAAAAAATAAGCTATCTATCCTCTATATATAAGAGGATAGATAAGCTTCTTATTTATTTTGTTTTATTATCCGTTATTGGATATAATGATAAATCAATACTAGTTAATGTCAAATTACTACTATTAGAAATATCATTTTTATCATATATTTTATTATTTATTATATTTAGATTTTTATCAAATTTAACAATTAAATTATTATCATGATCTTTATCTTCAATACTTATACATTTAATAATTATATAATTTCCATCATCATCAACTGCTAAATCATAAGGATAACTATAATTATCTTCATTATAGATTTTAGCAGCTAATTTATTCAAATTTCTATCAAACTTAATTATTAATGTATTACATTTATTTCGATCTTCTAATTCAGTATATCCTGCAACAATATAATTCCCATCATTATCAATCGCTATTGAAGAAAAATCATCATAGTATGCTTTTGCATAAACTTTATTATTTAATACATTTAAATTGCTATCAAATTTAGCAATTAATGCACTATGATAATCTTGATTTTCTAAATGTGTATAGCCTATGACTATATAATCATTATTATCATCAATTACTATATCACGAAAATAATCATCATCACTTCCACCATAAATTTTAGCAGCTATTATATTTAAATCGCTATCAAATTTAACTATTAATGCATCATCGCATCTTTTATTTTTTAGTTCTATATATCCTACAGCAATATAATTTCCATCTTTATCAATTGCCATAGAAGAAAAAGAACTATCATCATTTATTC
>Ga0114934_10001322_pt1 | contig 16110 bp, 21 predicted proteins | sample 4SBtaG_2_FD_99695 | JGI IMG/M metagenome (GOLD analysis project Ga0114934, IMG submission 99695) | Deep subsurface microbial communities from Kolumbo volcano to uncover new lineages of life (NeLLi) - 4SBTROV10_white metaG | ecosystem: Environmental > Aquatic > Marine > Volcanic ... | reverse complement strand
TAGCAGGTGGATACTTTGTAAATAAGTATCAATCTAAAGCTAAAAAAATATGGCAACTTTTCGACAAATACGTAATTAGTCGGTTTGAAAAATAATGCCATTAGTTAAACCTGGAGATAAAGAAAAGAGGGAAGATTATTTAGAGCGATGTATGGGTGATGAAACTTCTATGGAAGATTACCCATCTAGAAATCAAAGATTTGCTGTGTGTAACAGCTTATGGAATCAAAGGAATAAAAAGGAGGAAAGTCCAATGGAAGATTTTAAAGGAATGCATGAAGAAAAGCCAAATGATAAAAAAAAAGGACATGTTTTTAATACAGAAGATGAAGCAAGAGAAAAAGCAAAAGAAATAGGATGTGTAGGTGTACACACTATGATGGACAATGGTAAAAGAGTTTTTATGCCTTGTGGTTCTCATGCTGCATATGAAGAAGCTATAGCAAAAGGTGGACATAAACCTGATGAAGATAAACCAGGAAAAAAACCAAAAGACAGAATGGGTTATCATGATGATGAAGAAGAAGATAAATATCATAAGAAACCAAAAAAGAAATCACACACAGAATGTGATGATGATGGTAACTGTCAGTGTGATACAGAAATTAAATCAGTAATATTTGAATCAGAAATTAAAACAACTGGTCAAGGTGTATTTTCAGGTTATGGGTCTATATTTGGTAATGAAGATCAAGGAAATGATGTGGTACAGAAAGGTGCATTTACAAAATCATTAAATACAAGACCAGCATCAAAAGTTAAAATGTTATTTCAACATAAAACAGATGAACCTATTGGTGTATTTGAAGATATTAGAGAAGATGAAAAAGGTTTATTTGTAAAAGGTAGATTAGCACTTGGAACTCAAAAAGGTAGAGAAACTTATGAGTTATTAAAATTAGGTGCATTAGATGGTATGAGTATAGGATTTAGAGCTGATCCAAAAAAACAAGGATACAATGAGAATAAAAGAGGTGTAAGAACCTTGAAAGAAGTAGACCTTATGGAAATCAGCTTGGTTACTTTTCCAATGAACGAAGAAGCATTGGTTCAATCGGTGAAAGGTAACTCTAAAAATATTCGTGAGTGGGAAGATATTCTACGAGAGGTAGGAGGTCTATCACGAACAGAGAGTAAGATAGGTGCGAAAGCATTGTTCAAATCTCTAAATCAGCGAGATGCTGAAATCAAAAACGAGTTAGTATCTTTAATATCTAAAGTTACTGACTTACTAAAAAAACAATAGGAGAAGTAAAATGGTAGAAAACGAAGTAAAATCTGCTGTTGAGCAACTCGGTAGTGCTTTTGAAGAGTTTAAAAAAACTCACCAAGAGGAAATCAAACAGATCAAAAAAACAGGGTCTGCTGATGTAATTACATCTGAAAAATTATCTAGAATTGAAAAAACTCTAGATACATTAGAAGATGTAAACCAAAAGGTGACTAAAGCTAAACTTGCACAAGATGCACATGAAGAGAAGCTTAACAAAATAGAAACTATTGTATCAAGACCAGGTTTTGATGTATCAGCAGGCGCTGGTATCTCAAACGAGAAAAAGGTATTTGATAAATGGTTAAGACAAGGTAAAGAAGCTTTATCGCCAGATGAAGTAAAAGTTCTTACTGCGTCAAACGACAATACTGCTGGTTACTTAGCACCACCTGAATACGTGCAAGAGTTAATCAAAGGTATAGTTGAAATCTCACCTATAAGATCAATAGCAAGAGTTAGAAGTACAACTAATAGATCAGTACAAATTCCAAAAAGAACAAGTACGTTTGCAGCAACTTTCGTTGCAGAGCAAGGAACTAGAAGTGAAACTACTGGCTACCAAGTTGGTCTAGAGGAAATTCCAACACATGAACTATATGCTTTAGTAGACATTTCAGAGCAAGAGTTAGAAGATTCAGTATTTAACTTAGAGCAAGAAATGACAAGCGAGTTTACAGAACAGTTTGCAAAAGCTGAAGGTAATGCGTTCGTGTCAGGAAACTCAGTAGGTAAACCTGAAGGAATAGTAACAAATTCATCTGTAGGTGTAACAGCATCAGGTGTGTCAGCAAGTTTAAATGCTAACTCACTAATAACTTTATACCACGCAGTTAAACCTGACTATTCTAGAAATGGAACATTCGTAATGAATAGAGCAACACTTGCAGCAGTAAGAAAGCTACAAGATGGTTCTGGTCAGTATGTATTCCAAGCAGGATTCTCACTACAGGTAGGAGTACCAAACACAATTTTAGGTTCGCCTTATGTTGAAGCAACAGATGTTGCTGATCTAGGTGCAAATGCTAAAGCAATCTTTTTTGGAGATTTCAGAAGAGGTTATTTAATTGTGGACAGAGTACAAATGTCTGTTATGAGAGATCCATTCACTCAGGCAACATCAGGAAACGTAAGATACATTGCAAGAAGAAGAATCGGTGGACAGGTAATTTTACCTGAAGCTATTCAAATTCTACAATGTAATGCGTAATCATTATAGGAGGATATAAAAATGGCAATGCGAGATAATAAATCAGGATTAGCATTTGACGAAAGTTTAAATGCTATTGCAAAAGGTACAGATACAAATTGTACTGCAATTGATTCACAAGGCTTTTCTTCTGTAACACATGTAGTAAATGTTGGTGCGCCAGGAATTACATTCAGTACAACACACAAAGTTGAGATTGAATTAGAACATTCTGACGACAATGTAACATTCACTGATGTAACATCTAATACAGATGTAACTGGAGGAACAGTAGGTACTAATGGTCTATTCCAAACTATTGATGCTGATGGCGACTGTAATAAAGTCTATGCTATTGGCTATGTAGGTGGAAAAAGATACTCTAGAGTTGTTTTAAACTTTAGTGGTACTCATGGTGCAAACACTATATTTGGAGTAGTTGGCGTTAAAGGACACCCTTTACATGGTCCAGCGGCTTCAGAAGCGAATGCATAATTAATATATTTGTGTGGGCGAGCAATCGCCCATGCAACACAAAATTTAATTAGGAGAATATTATGAAAATTAAAATGAAAAAAACTTTAATTGGTGCAATAGGTAATGGAGAAGTTACAATTACTTATGAAGAAGGCAAAACTTATGAGATGAGAACACCTATGGAAATGGAAATGGCAGGTGTTTGGATTTCTGATGGTAGAGCAGAACAAGCAAAAGATGTTATTCAAAAAAAAGTTATAAAACCAGTTGAATCAAAAGCAAAAAAAGTAGTAAAAAAATTATTAGGCAAAAAGAAAAAGTAAGGAGTCTAAATGTCAGGCATAAAAGTAGTAACTGATTGGACAGTTTCAGCAGTAGCAACATCTGACCAAAAATCTTTTATGCGTGTAGATTTTAGTGATGATGATAGCTTAATTGCTGAGCTTATAAAAGCATCACAAAATGTTATACAGACTTACTTAAATAGAGCAATTACAACACAAACATTAGAATTATATTTAGACAGGTTACCTTTTTATAATGATCTTAAATTACAAGAGGGTATATACACAGCACCTGATTTAGAATACAACTCAAATTATATTGTATTACCAAGACCACCAGTAGCATCAGTAACACACGTTAAATACTTTGATGATTCAGATACAGAAAGCACTTTTGCATCAAGTAAATATTATGTTGATTTAATAAGTGAACAGGCAAGAGTTGTTTTAAGAAATGGTGAGTCATGGCCTACAGTAACAGAAACAAGAAATGCAAATGCTTATGTAGTAAAATATGTTGCTGGTTATGGTGGAGCAAGTGATGTACCACCACCAATAGTACAAGCAATTAAATTATTAACAACACATCTTTATGAAAACAGGGAAGCTGTTACTAGCTTGTCTGTAAATACAATTCCATATACAATAGGTGCATTATTACAACCATACAAAGTACAAAGATTAAATAGTATTTTAGGAGGTTAATATGGGAAGTGTTTCACCAGTTGGTAAATTAAGAAATAAAATTACCATACAGAATACAGATAGAACTACAGATAATCATGGTGGTTTTACTACAGGTAGAAGTACTTATGTAACTGCTTTTGCAAATATAAAACCAAAATCAGCAAAACAATCATTTAATGAAACAACAGGTGAAAAGGTTACAAACCCACAAGATTTTGAATTTATTATTAGATACAGGTCAGGTATCACGACTACAATGCGTATCTTATTTGGAACAAGAACTTTTGATATAAAAAGTATAGAAGATGATAATGAATACAATAAATATATTAAAATTGTAGCAACAGAAAACGTAGGAACATAATGAAGATACAAGTAAAAGTAAAAGGTATTAAGAAAGCTATGGATAGTCTTAAATCATTAGAAAAAGACTTAGAAGCTCCATTTAGAGATGTAATACTTGGAGGTGCACAATTAATACGTTCAGAAGCTGTAAAGTCAATTATGCAAGGACCAAAGACAGGTCGTATTTATGAAAAGTATAATCCAAGAAGAACACATAGAGCATCAGCTCCAGGACAGGCACCAGCATCAGATACAGGTAATCTTGTATCTCAAATACAGGTCAAATCAACAAATCCTGATGAAGTAACAGTAGAGAGTGGAGCAAACTATTCAAAGTTTTTAGAATTTGGTACAAGTAAAATATTACCAAGACCATTTCTGTTTCCAGCAACAGAGAGAAGTAGACCAAAGATACAACAAGCTGTATTCAATAAAGTTGTCCAAACTATTAAAAGGTTAATAAAATGAGTGATCATAGTCTTGCTTTACAGAAAACAGTTTTTGACACTTTAGATGGGGATTCTACTTTGCAAAGTTTGGTAACAGACGTATTTGATTTTGTACCTGAAAACACAGCATTTCCTTATGTAAAGATAGGGGAAGAAACTGCTACAGATAATGGAACAAAAACTTTACAAGGTAATGAACATACTCTTGTAATACATACGTTTTCAAGATATAGAGGTAGTAAGGAAACAAAAGAGATTATGAGTAGGATTTATGCTCTATTACATGAGTCAAGTTTATCTGTAACAGGAGCAAGTCTTGTAAATTTAAGATTTGAGTTTTCAGATGTTATCAAAGAAAATGATGGCTTAACAACTCATGGTTTACAAAGGTTTAGAGCAGTTATTTATGATAGTTAAAAATTATATAGGAGGAAAATAAAATGGCAGCAGGAAAAGGTAGTAGCTTTTTATTAAAAGAAAATAGCACAGGAACACCAGCAACACTTGGTGGAATGAGAAGTACATCAATGACAATCAATGGTGAAATGGTAGATATTACAGACAAAGATTCAAATGATTTTATATCTAGTGGTAATGACAAAGCAAGAACATTATTACAAGGTGGTGGAGTTAGAAGTATGACAATATCTGCAAGTGGAGTATTTACAGATTCATCAACAGAAAATCTTGTAAGAGGTTTTGCGTTTGATGGAGCAATACAAAATTATGATTTGATATTCTCAGATACTTCAAAAATATCAGGTGCTTTCTTAATAACAAGTTATGAAAGAGCAGGTGAGTTTAATGGAGAAGAAACTTATTCTTTAACATTAGAATCATCAAACACAATTACATACACTAATGCATAATAATTTATGGCAATAGAATGGACAAATGGTTGGCAAGTGATAAACTTTACAATTAATGACAATTCATATCATGGTTTTATTAAAGTAACCAAAAAAGGTGAAATAACTATAGAATGTAGAAAAGATGTGGATTGTCGTCCATTAGATAAAATAATAGTAGACTCATATCAAAATCTCATAGTGCAAAAAATTACTATCACACAAAGTAGAGCAGAGCTTATTTGTATAAAAGACGAAAAAGATGAACTTAAAAAATCTATACAAACTAAGAGAAAACTAAAAAAAGCACTAGGAGAAAAAGATGAATCAATATAAAGGCGAAGTAAAAGCACAACTAGGTGATAAAGAAAGAGTCTTTAGACTTACTTTTGAATCTATTGTGAACATTGAAAGTAGAACAAATAAATCTGTTATAGATTTAACTACTGAAATGGCTAAAGGTAAGTACTCATTTAAAGACTTGTTAATCATATTACATGAGGGTCTTATGGGTGCTAAAAATAACATATTACAAGAAGCTGTAGGTGATATGATTATGGAGTCAGGTATTGTAAAAGCATCAGAAACTGCAGGTATAGTACTTGCATCTGCGTTTACAGGAAATCAAAAAGATGAAAAAGACCCTTTAGTGGGGGCGGAGAACAAGTAAAAGAATACCCAATTCAAGACTATTTAGAAATAGCACTTGGTGTTCTTCGCATGACACCTCAAACATTTTGGGATTTATCACCTAGAGAATATCTTTCTGCTATGAATGGATATTTATTAACAAAAGGTGGAAAAAGAAATAAACCTGTGCTAGAAGATGAATTAAAGGATTTAATGAGGAGGTTTCCTGACTAATGGCTACTAATTTAACTACAATACAAGTACAACTTCTTGCTAATGCTCAAAATTTTAAAAAGAATATTGACACAGCAGGTCGTTCTGTTGGTAAACTAAAAAAAGCCACAGATAAGGTAACTCCTAGTCAAAAAAAATTTCAAGATAATTTACGTAATACAGCAGGTGCAATAGCGGCAGTACAAGGTCCACTTGGTCCAGTAGCAGGAAGAATATCATCTATTGGTGCAATCATAGGTAGAGTAAATCCATTAACACTTGTATTCTTAGCTGGTTTTACAGCTATTGGTGTTGCAATAGGTAAGTTTATATCAGCAGGTTCTAGAGCAGAATCACAATTACTTAAATTAGAGGCATTATTAAAAGCTACAGGTGGAGCATCTAGACAAACAGCAGAAGATTTAGAAGCTTTAGCTGTTAGCATAGGTAGAAACACACTAGCAAGTGTACAAGGTGCTAGAGATGCGGCAGGTGTATTATTAACATTTAAATCTATTAGTGGTGATACATTTAGTGAAGTACTTAAATTATCACAAGATTTAGCGGCAGTTGGTTTTGGAAGTATAAAAACTGCAGCATTACAATTAGGTAAAGCATTAGAAGAACCTGAGATTGGTTTATCAGCATTAAGACGTGTTGGTGTATCTTTTACGGAAGAACAAAAAGAACAAATTAAAGTTTTATCATTAACAGGACAACAAGCAAAGGCACAACAATTAATTTTAAAAGCACTTAAAGAACAAGTTGGTGGTGCTGGTGTAGGAGCGGCAGGTGGATTAGCTGGTGCATTTGATACATTGGGTGAAAACATTACATTATTCTTTGAAAAATCAGAAGCTGGTAAAACTATAGTATCAGCATTAACAAAATTAATTAATGGTCTAGCTAATGCATTTGGTAAATTTGTACCTGATGTAGAAAAATTACCTGATGATTTAGATACTCTTAATGTAAGATTGAAAGAACAACAAGTAACAACAAAAGCACTATCAATAGATTTTGCAAATTTAACTAAAAAATTACTAGCTTTTAAAGAACAAGCAGGAAGTGCTGCAAAGCAAAGAGCAGTTTTGACACAAAAAGAAATAGATAAAGTAAATGAACAAATAAATCAATCAGTAGAAGAAGAAAAAAGAATCAAAGAAAAAATAGCTCTATTAAAAAAAGAAACAGATGTAATTGATAAATCTAAAAAATTTGAAACAGAAGCATTACAAAAGATAATGCGTGGTAGAAACAAAGAATTAAGAATGCTTGGTAAAACAAGAGCAGAAAAAAGAGCTATACAAGATTTAGATAAATTAGAACAAGCCTTGATTTCAAAACTGGGTGAAGGTGTAGAAGCAAGAAAAAAAATAAATGAAATATTAGAAAAAAATAGAGGTATAAGATTAGCTATAGCAAAAATACAAGTAGAAGAAATAGAGAGATTTGAAAGATTACAAGGTGTAGCAGAGGGTGTAGGAAGTGCATTTGAGAGTGCTGGTAAAAAGATAAGTGATGCTTTTGTAGAGGGTAAATTGAGCAGTTTAGATTTTAGATCAGTACTTAGACAACTTATTATAGATATACAGAAAACACTAATACAAGTACTTATATTAGATCAAATTAAAAAATCTATAACTGGCGCAATAGAAACATCAGGTGGTATATCAGGTATTTTTAAAGGTATTTTTGGAGTCTCTAATCCTGGCGCAGGTACAACTGGTCCAATAGATAGAAGATCATCAGGTGGTGCTGTAACAGCAGGTATGCCTACTCTTGTAGGTGAAAGGGGTCCTGAATTATTTGTACCAAGAACTGCAGGTGCTATCACACCAAGTAGTTTAACACCTGGAAAAATGGGTGGTGGTACTAATGTTAATATTTCACAAAATCTTAATTTTGCTACAGGTATACAAAACACAGTAAGAGCAGAAGTATTAAATCTATTGCCTCAAATACAAAATTCAACTATAGCGGCAGTAGCAGATGCAAGAATAAGAGGTGGTAAATTTGCAAAAGCATTTGGAGATTAATTATGGCAGTATTTACACCCTCATATCCATTATCATTACCAGCAGGGATTCCTGGTGTACAAACACAAAGATTTGCTCTTAATAGAATTGTAGGTGTATCACAATCACCATTTACACACCAAGAACAAGTAATTCAACATGAGGGTGAGTTTTGGTCAGCAACAATTAAGTTTCCACCAATGTTAAAAGATAAAGCATCTATATTACTTGGTTTTCTTTTACAATTAAGAGGTAGAAGAGGAACATTTAAAATAGGTGATCAAGATAGAAAAACTATACAAGGTGTAGCTACAGGTACAATAAGGGTCAATGGTGCTAGTCAAACAGGAAATCAAGTAGCTTTAGATGGTTTTGCTAATTCAACAAGTAACGTATTCTTAGCAGGTGATTATATACAAATAGGTTCATATTTATACATGGTTACAGAAAATGTAACTTCTAATGGTTCAGGTGAAGCAAACGTCAAAATTGAGCCATCATTAAGACAAGGAATTGAAACAATAGCTGATGATGCTACTGTGACATATACAAATACAACAACTTTAATGAGGTTAGATTCTAATGAAACTGCATGGGATACTGACCAAGTTTCTAAATATGGAATAAGTTTTTCTTGCACAGAAGCTTTATAGTCTTTTCATTTTAACCTAAAAGTTGTAAAAGTAAGAAAGGATAATTTATGGATAGACTTATGAACTACTATTTTACAGGAGTATTGGTGATTCTTATTCTATTACTTGCTTTATGTGGGGGACCGAGTGCCTACTAATAGATTTAAAGTAAGTGAAAATACGAATGTACAATTACCATTAAGGAACTTGATAACCATTATTGGTGCAGTTGCTGTAGGGGTATGGGCATATTTTGGTATTATTGAAAGACTTAATATCATTGAAACCAATGGTAAACTTATGTCTGCTGACTTAGAAAAAAATACTGAGTTTAGAATTAAGTGGCCACGTGGTGAAATGGGCAGTCTTCCAGCAGATAGTGAACAGTTTCTATTAATAGAAGATAGTATTGTTGAAATAGAAAAACTTACAACAAGGGTTGATGAAATGATGAACAATAAGGTTAATATAGAAAGACTACAAAAAGATGTAGATAAACTTATGGAACAATTAGAAATTTTAAAAGATAAAGTAAGAGATAATGGGAGTTATAAATAATGACAGAGGCAGTAGTAGCTTTATTAATGATGTTAAATGGTAATCTTATTGAGTTTACCTACAAGGAAAAAATGAGTGATTGCTTAAAATCTAAAAGGATTGCTGAGAGAGAAGTAAGACCTGAGAGAGTACAATTTTCTTGTAAAAAAGTAACAGCAGTAACAGAAGTTTATATGGGTAGAAAAAAAATATTAAAAATTATGGAGTAGTTATGGCAAGAGATATAACATCTGCTTTTAAAACAGCAATTACATCAACAGTAGTAAGACCTATTGTAGCTTGTGAATTAGATTTTAGTACAGGAGTGTTATATTTTTGGAATGGTTATGGTGATTTATCCATGACTGTCAGAGGAGCTTCTCAAACATTTACAGGTTTAGGTGATTTAGCTGGTATAAGTGCTGTATCTGAAACAACAGAAATAAAAGCATCAGGTATTACACTAAATCTTACTGGTGTAAAATCTTCATTAATAAGTGCCGCTCTAAGTGCTAATTATACAAATAGAAATGCTTATGTATACTTAGGTTTATTTGATTCATCAAAAAACATAGTAAGTGATGTGTATACCTTGTTCTCAGGTAAAATGGATGTTCTTAAAATAAATGAACAAGCAGAAACAAGTAGTATTGAACTAGCTGTAGAAAATAGACTTATAGCTTTTGAAAGAGCAAATACAAGAAGATACACACACGAAGACCAACAAGTTGATTTTTCTGGTGATTTAGGTTTTGAATTTATACCTGACTTACAAGACAAACCAATCGTTTGGGGCAAAGAAACCAAATAATGAGGGTAGAAAGTTGGGAGATAAAATTAAATGAAGTTATTGAAAAAACAAAAAATAAAGAGAAATTTGAGTATGGAAAAAATGATTGTATCACATTTACCTTACAATGTATTGAAGCCATAACAGGTAAAAAGGTTTTTGACCACAAATGGAAGTCAATAAAACAAGGTAAAGAAATCATTAAAAAACTCAAAAAAAAAGATTTGTTAGATATTGCTCTACATATAGCAAAAGAAAACAAATTTAATCAGGTTGATATAAACAAAGCACAAAGAGGCGATGTTTTATATTACAAAGATGAATATGATTGGGATGGAACATTAGGAGTATGTTTAGGAGATAAGACAATGTTTAATTGGAAAAAGTCTATTATGTTAATAAACAATGATAGATGTATGAAGTGTTGGAGAATAGAATGAAGATTTATAATAGAATAATTTATGATAAGGATAATAATATTTTATTAGAAGATTCTTACGAGTATACTGGACCCATAGCCCATGCTGGTGGTGATGCTGTAAAAGCGGCAATCGTTGTTGGTGCAGTAGCGGCACTACCTGTAGCGGCAGGTTGGACATCAGGTTTTACTATTGGTAGTTTAAATCCAGCATTATCTACATTTATTGTTACAGCAGGGTCATCATTAGTTTTATCTACTGTAAATCAAAAATTAATGCCTGATATTGCAGTACCTGATGTGGGAACATCTTTACAACCAACTACAACAGTTACTGTAAAAGAACCAACACAACCACATAGAATTGTTTATGGAACAACTAGAGTGGGTGGTAATATAGTTTTTGCAGAAACAACAGATAATCAACAATATTTACACTTAGTAATAGCATTTACAGGACATGAAATAAGTGATTTTTCTAGAATTTATTTTGGTGAAGATGAAGTTGTATTAGAAACAACATCAAATGATAGTGATGGTGTTCCTATATTTACACCTGTATCAAGCAACACTTACAATGGGAAAGCAAGAATTAAAAAACATTTTGGTTTTGATGATCAATTAGCTGATGCAAATCTAGTAAGTGATGTTAGTCAATGGACAACAAATCATAGGTTAAGAGGAAGAGCATATTTATACGTAAGATTAGATTTTGATTCTGATATTTATCCAAATGGTGTTCCAAATGTAACAGCAGAAATAACAGGTAAAAAATTATTTGATATAAGACAAACATCATTTACAGCTAACACAACTAATGTAAGCACATCAAACAATACAATAACATTAACAAGTCATGGTTTATCCACTTATGATAGGTTTAAATATGATACAAACTCAGGAACAGCTATAGGTGGTTTAACAAATGGAACAGAATATTTTGTAATTAAAGTAGATAACAATACTATTAAATTAGCAACAAATTATGCAAATGCTTTAGCAGGAACTGCAATAAATCTTACATCTGCTCCAGGTAGTGATGAAACACAAAAATACAATTTTACAAAACATAGTGATAATCCTGCTCTTGCTTTTAGAGATTATCTAACCAATACACAATATGGTCTAAATGCTGGAACAAGTGAAATAAATGATACTAATTTTACAAGTGTAGCTAATACTTGTGAAGAAAGTGTTTCGTTAGATTCAGGAACAGAAAATAGATTTACAATCAATGGTACTTTCCAGGTAAGTCAAACACCAAAATTAATTCTACAAAATATGCTTAGTACAATAGGTGGTAATCTTGTTTATAGTAATGGTGAGTTTAAATTAGCACCAGCAGTTTATCAAACACCAGCTTTAACATTAGATGAAAGTAATTTACGTTCAGGATTAACTGTAAATACAAGAGTATCTAAAAAAGAATTATTTAATGCTGTAAAAGGTGTTTATTCAGAACCTGATAATTTATATCAACCAACAGATTATCCTATATTAACAAATAGTACTTTTGAAACAGAAGATAATAGTGAAAGAATATATGCTGACTTTGATTTTCCAATGACAACTTCATCAAAGACTTGTCAAAGATTAGCTAAAATACAATTATTAAAAGCAAGACAACAGATAACAGTAGTAGCTACTTTTGACTTAAATGCTTTTGAATTAAATATTGGTGACACAGTACAAATAACAAATTCACGTTTTGGGTTTTCTTCTAAAACTTTTGAAGTAACTAACTGGAATATAACAATGCAATCTGACAGCTCAGGTAGTCCAGCTTTAGTTGTTAATTGTGAATTGAGGGAAACAGCTTCTGCTGTATATGATTTTGCAACCAGCGATTATAGCACAGTTTCAAGTGGAAAAGCAACTAACTTAGCACAAGCAACACAAGTAGCGGCACCCACAGCAATTACATTAACTGATGAATTGGTACAATACAACGATGGTACAGTTATCGTAAAACTTGTTATAGAATTAACAGCACCATCAGATAATTTTACAGAAATATTTGAGGTAGAAATAAAACAAGATACTGATGCTGATGGTAATGCTTTGAGTCCAGCAGATACTTTTAAATTAATTGGTAGAGGAGCAAGAACAAAGTTTGAGTTCCTTAACGTAATAGATGAAGCAACTTATTCTGTAAGAGCTAGAGGTGTAAACATCTTTGGTGTAAAATCCTCAACAATAACAGCTTCTAGAAAAATTATAGGTTTAATTGATCCACCATCAGATGTTGAAAATTTTGCTTGTAATATAGTAGGTAAAGAAGCCCATTTAAGTTTTGACCCTGTTCCTGATTTAGATTTATCACATTATCGTATAAACTATAGTCCACTTACAACAGGAGCAGAATGGCAAAACTCAATAGTATTAGTAAAAAAATTATCTAGACCAGGAACATCTATTGTTGTACCAGCTAAAACAGGAACATATCTAATTAAAGCAGTAGACAAATTAGGAAACGTGTCTATTAATGCAAGTAGTGTAGTTACACAAGTAACAACTATTGGTGAGTTTACTAATTTACTTACACAAAATGAGAATCCTGGATTTGATGGTACAAAGACAAATGTTGTAAAAACAACTTTAGAAGATGGATCATCAGCTTTAGTTTTAGATTCAACAGAATTATTTGATTCAGCTACTGGTAATTTTGATTCTGTTACAAGTACTTTATTTGATGGAGGTCAAGATGCAACAGTACAATCATCAGGTACTTATGAATTTTCACAAACAGTAGATGCTGGTGCTATTGTAACTACACAGATAACAGCAACATTAACTCAACAAGTTACAGATAGAGCTAGGATATTTGATTTTGTAACTGGTGATTTTGATGATCAACCATCTAATTTTGATGGTGATGCTAATACTCAATGTTCATCTGAACTACAAATAGCTGTTTCTGATGATAATGTAACCTTTTCAACATTTCAGGATTTTACTATTGGTGATTATACCGCCAGGTTCTTTAAATTCAGGGTTTTAATGCAATCAGATAATGGTTCTGCTACACCTATTGTTACAGCAGTAGGAGTGACTTTACAGCTAGAAGCATTTACTGTTTCAGAAAATGATGTTGTATCAGGAACAGGTACAAAAGCTATTACTTATGCTAAATCATTTAACCTGTTAAATTCTATTGCAATAACATTATCTGTACAAGATATGGCATCAGGGGATAAATATGCAATAACTGGTAAAACTAAGACAGGGTTTAATATTGCTTTCCAAAATAGCAGTGGAACAGGCATATCAAGAACCTTTGATTATGTTGCAAAAGGAGTGTAAAATATATTGATTATACAACTAACAGATGGTATAGAAAATTATGGCACAACATGATTATATAATAGCGAACCAAGGATTTCCAAGTTTTAGAAGTGATCTAAACAATGCCCTAAGTGCAACTGTTACAAACAATAGTGGTACTTCTGAACCAACTACAAAGTATACAGGACAGATTTTTGCTGATACTAATACAAGTGGTAAGATAATTTTTAAATATTACAATGGAAGTGCTTTTGTTACTGTTTTTGAAGTAAGTACATCAGGAGCAACAGCTACAATTCCATCAACTGTAACCATAGAGGGTGAAAGCGATCCAAATGCAATCCCCTTTGCAATAGCTTTAGGAGGATAAATAATGGCAAATAATTTTAAATCTACAGAAGTTACACTTACAAATGCTAGTGAAACTGATATTGTTGCGGCTACATCTAATAACCAAATTATGATTGGTCTTAATGCTTGTAATACAAGTACAACAGCATCAATAACTTTAGATGTAACAATGAGAGATGGGTCAAATGATTTTAAATTAGCTAAAGCAGTATCAATACCACCATCAAGTAAGATAGAAATTTTAAGAGGCAAATATGTATTAAATACAGGTTACTCTTTGAAAGCACAATCTTCATCTTCAAGTGGTTTATGTGATATTGTAGTCGGCTTATTAGTAGATGTATCTTAGGAGGATAAATGGAAGAAAAAGATTATATTTTTTATGTTGGTGCAAGTCCAGGAAAAGATAACGTAATAAATTATCATAAAAAAGATTTAAAAAGAAATGTAAGAATAGAAGCAAGTAGTAATGCAGTATTTGCTGGACCATTTACAGTTTCAGGAACATTAACAATAGAATCAGGAGCAACAGTTGTAATAGTATGAGTAAGATTGAAGTAAATACAATTGATGTACAATGTGGTTCAACTTTAACATTAGGTTCATCAGGTAAAACTGTTCAGATTGCTTGTGGAGCATCTACAAGTGGTATGGGTCGTACTGGAACAGTAGATTGGTGTACAACAGCAAAAACAAGTCCATTTACAGGTGTAAGTGGAAAAGGTTACTTTGTAAATACAACAAGTGGTGCAATAACTGTAACATTACCTGCAAGTCCATCTGCTGGTGATATAATTGCAGTATCAGATTATGCTTCAACATGGGATTCAAATTCAATTACTTTATGTAGAAATAGCTCAAAAATAAATGGTGCTTGTACTAACACTTCAATTAGTAATGAGGGTGCGGCAGTCACATTAGTTTATGTTGATAGTACAAGAGGTTGGAAACAAGTTAATGATGGTACTTTAAATGTAACAGGACAACCTAACTACGTTGTCGCTTCAGGAGGTGATACTACAATAACTGATGGTGATTATAAAATTCACGTTTTTACTTCAGATGGAAATTTAAGTGTTAGTAATGCAGGTAATCCAAACGGAAACGGTACACTTGAATATTTTGTAGTAGCAGGTGGTGGCGGTGGTGGTAGAGGTGATGGATCAGGAGGAGGTGCAGGAGGGTTTAGATATTTTTCAGCATTAAGTCCAGCAGGAAGTCCATTGGTTGCACCAGCAGGTATTACTGCAACAGTAGCTACTCATCCTATCACAGTGGGAGCAGGAGGTGCAGGCTCATGTGGAACAGGAGCTGGTTGTCAAGGAGCTAATTCAATTTTTAGTACAATAACATCCGCAGGTGGTGGTGGCGGTGGAAGTAACCCAAATAATGTCGGTGGAAACGGTGGATCAGGCGGAGGAGCACCTGGTTCTATAACAGCAGGAACTGGAAACACACCACCAACAAGTCCACCACAAGGACAAAACGGAACTGCAGGACCATCACAAGGTGGTGGAGGCGGCGGTGCAGGTGGCGTAGGTGGACCATCCCCAGGAACAACTGGAGGAAAAGGTGGTTTAGGATCTAATGTTCCTGATGGATTTTATGGACCAACAGCTCCAAGTTATGGAACTCCAGGACCAGCAGGATCAACAAGATATTTTTCTGGCGGTGGAGGAGGACATGG
>Ga0114934_10001320_pt1 | contig 16115 bp, 8 predicted proteins | sample 4SBtaG_2_FD_99695 | JGI IMG/M metagenome (GOLD analysis project Ga0114934, IMG submission 99695) | Deep subsurface microbial communities from Kolumbo volcano to uncover new lineages of life (NeLLi) - 4SBTROV10_white metaG | ecosystem: Environmental > Aquatic > Marine > Volcanic ... | reverse complement strand
GTGGCAAATGGCGGCTATTTGTGTGTGATTCGCGGATCAAAAGACTACTACAAGATCGCTGTTTTAAAATAACTGTCGCTTGGCAAATTTTTAGGAGGGGGGTCGTTCTGAGCTTGTCGCCTGCCCGACTCAGGCGAAAAGAATCTTCAGTGGGGGGGAAATAGATTCTTCGCTGCGCTCAGAATGACATTTTTGCCAAACTGCTGGAAAATAATTAGAATTTTTACTGTTCAACATCACCGAAAACGCATTAAAGATGAGAGTATCAATTAAATGAGGCAAATCCGTCGCAGGCGGATTAGGATTTTTATATGAAACGCATTCAGCTATTTTTTACCATTTTCTTGTTTTTTGGATTAATGGCTCAGAACAGCTTTTCGCAAGGAACGGCCGGTCAGGCGGGTGAATTTCTGCGCTACGGTGTTCATGCAAGGGCGTTGGGAATGGGACGGGCGTACACGGCATTGGCAGATGGCGCCGGAGCAATTTATTGGAATCCGGGTGGATTGGCAACGCTTTCCAGAGAAGGTGTGAGCGCGACTGTTATGCTGACCAAATTATTTGCAAATACGTCTTATAATTATGTAGGAATAGCCGTTCCTCTGGAAATTTTTATCTCCGGACTTTCTGAGAATCCGGCACTGAGCGAAATGCGAAAATGGAATATTGGAGCTGCCTACCTTGACCTGAGCTCAGCCGGTTTTGAAGAACGAACAGATGCCAATTATTTTACCGGACGTACATTTTCGGATGTCCAAAGAGCCCTGTTTCTTACAGTTAATCGGTCCTTTTATATATATGGACAGCAGTTTGGTGTGGGAGCCAGCGCAAAATTTTTATCTCAGAATCTTTTTCAAAATAAAGCAACGGCAACGGCTTTGGATATCGGACTCAAATATTATCCGGATTTTAAGTGGTTGCAATTGGGAATGATACTCAAGAATTTGAATCAGCCCGATTTAACGTACGAATCAGGCAGTGCAAATGTTATCCCGTTTTCGGTAAGAAGCGGAATCGATCTTTCGCCTCAGTTGGGAAATGCGTGGGTGGACGCGATACTGCTTTCGGCAGATATGGAATTTGTGCCCGGAACGAAGCGTGCTCCGGAATGGTTCGCGGGATTTGAATATGATTTAACGCGAACGAATTTGGATATTCCAATCAAATTGCGAGCAGGAACGAATTCCACTGCTGAAGCGGTGACATTTGGCCTGAGTCTTAATCTTTCACGAAATAAATATTTTACCCAGTTTAATGAATTTTTACCCAAATTTGATTGGGCTTATGTGTCGAACAGTGAAAATGCGCTTGGGACATCTTTGGAACGATTCTCAATGGATTTTAATTGGACGCCCCTTACCGCTCAACACTGGTATGAGCTTGGGATTAAAGAATTCCGAAAAAAGAGCGGAACGTATGGCGAGCAGGAATTTGCTCTGGCAGTGGAGGCCAAGAACCCGAAAATGTATGGATATCCAATTTCCGCATATTTGCGTTTGGGGGATATAGAATTACTGAAGAGCCGTTCCGTTCAAAAGGGACTGATCCAGGCCAAAAAATATTATGAAAAAGCTTCTCTCCTAACGAGCAGCCGCCGCGAAATTGATGCTGATCTTAATCAAATATCTTTTTTGAATTACATACAGGGTCTTATTTTGAATAAGGAATACAGAAAGGCCGCCAGTTTTTGCAACAAGGACATGATATGGATCAATCATCATATTGATAAAACCAATCCGGAGATCGCTTATTTGAGGGCATATTCTCTTTATAAAATGAACCGAATCGACGAGGCCGTTTCAATCCTGAAAAAAAGAACAGATTTCCCGTTTAGTGTTCTTGTCCTGAGTCAAATTTATATTGATCGCGGCGATTTTTTGGCGGCAAAGGATGTTCTCAAAAAGGCAATTCGACCGGTTGTCCAGCCATTGCCTCAAAACATTTACCTGCCTTTTTGCGGCGATCGAATGGTTGAGGATGATTTGTTTCTGCTAAGGGCTTATGTTGATTATCGATTAGCTGAAGAAAAAGATTCTCTTCAAACAATAGGGGAACGCTCGAATATTGCTGGAGAATTCATGAGTGTCAAACGATATTTCCCGTATTCAGAGACCGCCGGTTTGTTTACAGATCAAAATATAACTCAAATTGTGGAATTTATTAAGACGGGCAACAAAGATGTTTTTGAAAAATTGTATGACAAATATAAGCGAATTATTCTATAATTCGAGGGAGATTCCGATGAAAAACAAAATTCAATTATTCACAAGCATTGCCTTGATTCTGATGATTTCATCATTGGGCATTCCATGGGGCTTTGCTCAGGATCATCTGTCGATTCACATTACGGATATCGAACGTAGCAAGCAAAATAATATTCTGGGAATTCCTAAGAAGGTCGATTACACGATTAAATGGATGCTTTATTCAAAAAATGGAGAGTCCGTAAAACAAGTTGATTTTTCAAAAATTCCCGATTATGTGGTTTATTTTTCACTGGAAGACAGCCTGTTCAAAAATGCCCACAAGGAAAATGTTTCCGGTACAAACTTGGCGACATTTAAAAATTTGGAGATCGGGAAACGATATTTTTTCCGGATTGAAGGACTTAATAACGGTGACAAGGTTGCTCTTTCCGATACCGCATGGGCGATTAGCGGACGCTCACTATCGGCCTCCGCCGAAAAAGGTTCCATCAATTGGTGGCACTACAACCCGCTTAGCGGGCGTTTCCCTCTTGAGATTTTGGGGAAGGGTTCGATTTATGAGCACTCTACTATTTTAGGTAAACTGGCGTTTCACGTAATATGGTGGTCGCTTTTGATCGGAATCATCATTTGGGTGATTGCCATGAAGAACCTGGGGCTGTCAAAGGTTTTCCCATTCAAAAAAATTGGATTAAAATCTTCATTCTATTTACTTAATTATGACAAAACATATTCCGAAAGAATCTCCGATGAATTTACCAGGCTGCTTCAAAAATGGCAGAAATTAATTAATGAGGCTTATAAAATAGTTGAATCGCCTCCCATGGTAAAAGAAGGTAATGGAGATGAAATAATCGATTTAGATCTTCTTGAAAAGGAATATGCCACTTGGTGGAAAAACACGGGGAAAGAGAAAATCGAAGAAATTGAAAAAGAACTAACCGGCAATGGCTATACTACTTACCCCACCATTCGAATTATTCAGGCTGGATTGGGAAATCACAAAATTAATGGATATCGGTGGCTAGAAGCCTCAGCAGAAGTGGATAGGGCAATTGAGAATCGGGCTTCATCAGAACTGGAAACATTAAAGCGAAAATCGTTTCTGGATTGGTTCTGGAATTTGGGTGCAACAGCTCCTCTATTGGGCTTGTTTGGAACGGTAACCGGAATTTCAGTGGCCTTTGCCCATCTGGCAATGTTGGGCCCTGATACAACACACATGAAATTGGTAAAACAGCTTGCAGGAGGTATCAATGAAGCCCTTTGGACAACCATCATGGGATTAGTTGCCGGAATCCTCCTGGTAATTCTTTATTATTATTATAAAAATAAGCTTGATTGGATTTTTTCAAAATGGGAAGAGATCTATGTTCAGGTCTCTGAAAAACTATAACGTGGCGAAGAGCAATGGCATTCAAAAAACAAAATGAGTTGCACGATTTAGAGTTTCCAAGTTTGATTGATGTAATTTTCCTCTTGCTGATATTTTTCTTGGTTACCATGCAATTTTCGATAACGACAGACACTGCGCATCAAACATCAACCAAACCTCCCGATATTCAATTGCCGCTTGCGGAGGGAAGCGAAAATGTTGCAATGGATGACATTATTTCAACCTTACTTTTTCAGATTCAATATAAGGAAAAGAACAATCCCAATAGCCCTCGGTTGGTTTATGTCCTGGAGCCATTTAACGGGGATTCTATTTCTCGAGGTGAAGCATTCATGATTGCCAAAAGGGATTCGTTGTTTGCCGAATTCCCTCAGAATTTTTTGAAAATGAAAGATCAAGAATTTAAAAATACAACTGCCTGCCGGTTAATTTCAAATGCCATTTTCCAATATAAAGCGGAGCATTTCCACAAGCCGTCAATTGAAAATACCGTTGAAATTCGGGCCGAGGCAAATGTTGAATTTAAAATCATTAATTATATCATGCAAGAATGCAGTGCCTATAAAGATACCATTCCTCGCGTAATTTTCCGAACACTTGCAAAAACGAGGGGATAAAAATTGGCCTTTAGAACCAAAGAAAATAGTTTTCGAAAAGTTCAATTAGTCTCGCTGATTGACATGATTTTTATTTTGCTTGTCTTTTTTATGGTGACGGTCACAGTTGTACGCCTGACCATTAAAGAACAAAAGTTGCCTGTTCCAACGCCAATATCGGAAAGAGGAAGAGCTCAAATCGTGATTCAATTATTAAACAATGGCAATTTTCTCTGGTTAGATGATCATGCAACGGCCCAGATAAGCAAAGTGATGGACACTATCGAAAAAAACTATAGCTATTTAAGTCCTTCAGAATTAAATCGAAAGAAAACAGAAGAAGCTCTTAGCATATTACTTAAAAAGAATATTTTTCGCAAGGATCAAATGGAGGGGAAGCTCAAGCACTTGCTAAAAATAGCTGATTCGGATCCATCTTCACACTATTTTGTTCTGCTGCGATCACCCGATGAAATTCCATATTATGAAATAATAAATATTATGCAAAAATTAAATTCTGCCAAATATCAAAATGTTCTTTATGGCTGTGTGGGTGGAAGGTTGGATGATATTAAAAACAGCCAAAATGTGAAGGTTGTTATTGAAAAAGATAAAAATGGTCGACGACGTGAGAATTTGCAGATTGATTTTTGATCAAAAATACGCAACTAATTGAGGGATCAATGACTAAGTCCCGAAATAAAAATAATAACAAAGCAAAAATCGGATTTACATATCTTCTTGTTTTTTTGCTTTTATTATTCTTTTTTTATGCAATACGAATGATTCTGTTGCATCGGCTGCCACCGGATAATTCAAGGATTCCATTAACGGCCCTTGAAGAAAAGATTCCTATTCCACCTCGTCCTGGAGTGCAGGGGATTATTATTACAGGACCTGTTATTAAAGACCTGATTTTCCAAATTGACACCAAAACAAGTCAATTGAGAAAATTAGACTGGAGACGAATTGAAAGCATCGACAAAACAGCTGATGTAAAAATTCGGGCGACTGTTTTGCGAAATGGCAGTTTGGAATTTAATCCCATTACAGATGTCATTAGTCCGGGACACTCATATGCCGGGAATGAAATCGCAAAAGTTGTTGAAACATGGAAATATACCCATTATAAACATGGCCGAATTTATTTTTGGTTTAACTTTCCATCAAGCGGCGTCAAATTGACGATAGACACCCACGAGCTTGTGCGAAATGAAGATCTATCGAAAAAGTATTTTGTGCGAAATGGTCTCTTGTTTTATATCAATGGATTGCCCCTATCATGTGTCAATCAAGCCGGGAGAGTATTTGTTGGAGAATGATCGATTTTGGAGTGCAGATGCTACGTAAAAATACATTTCTAATCATTTTTATGATGTTTCTTTCTGTGAGTGCAGGTGCTCAGGAATTTGCCAAAACTCCTGTCTTGTATTTGTTCAATCAGGAAAAATATGCTGAAGTTATCAAATTCTCAAAAAATTGGGCCAAGAATAATCCGGATGATGCCGGAATTGCCAATTATTTTATCGCAGAGAGTTATTACAATATTGGCCTTATTTCTAATGAAATTGGGCAAGCCAGAGACTCTTTTAGAAAAGCGTATAGTTTTTTTAGCAAAGCTGTTTTGGACGACAATTTTATATCCCAATATCCAAAATTTTATCAGCAAGCTCTTATCAAGAAAGGCTGGTGTTTATTCAGACGTTCAGAAACGGGGGAAAACCCGGGCACATTATTTAGGCTTGCCATTGAAGATTTTAATAGAGCAAAAGCCGGTAATTCAGATTCCCTGCGTATGATTGTAAACTACATGGCTGCCGAATCAAAGTTTGAAGATGCTATTCTGAAACTCTATCAGTATTCCGATAATTTTTCTGATTTGATCCGTGAATTAAAGGAAGCCCATGCTGATTTTCAATCAGTCGGGTCGAATCCAAATTCTTTTTCTGAATTAAAGATTGCTGCTCTGATACGAATGAATGATTCTTACTTTCTGATTGGGAAACTTTATCAGGGGCTTGATGAAGTTTCATTTGGCAAACTATCCGATACTGAAAAGATGGGCTCATTGTATGAAACTTCAGCAAAATATTTTCTGAAATGCAGGTATTTGGAACTCTTGGGAAAAATGGAATTGGGTGAAAAAAAACGATATGCTCCGGCAATTCATTATTTGGAGGCGATGAAGTATTTGAATTTATTCCAGGTAACAAAAAACATAAAATACTCGAGTAGTTTTAAAAAACAGATTTCCAATCTCCGAAATGCCCGCAATTATTCCAGTGAAATTTTGTTTAGAAGAGGAAATTTAGTTCAGTTTAGCAAATCGCTTTCCAGCAAAGATTTTATTGACCTTACCGATGAAAATACCAGCGATTATGCCAAAGCTACAAAAAATATCCCGGAGGCATATTTCTGGTTGGGTGCGATTCAATATTTGAGAAATGATTTGGCCGATAGCAGGGAAAATCTTGTAAAATTTGTTAAGAAAAATCCGTTTCCAATTTTGGATCCGCGACTAAAAATTTTGGTTGAAGAAGCAAAACTAAAGAAATATACAATTGATTTTGAAGAATTTTCAAGTTCGAAAAATCATGCTAACTTGCTCCAATTACGAGATGCTCTAAATAGCTTCAGTCCTGAAGATCAAACGGTTAGAAAGGGAAGAAGTAAACTTTTGGGATTAGTGCGACTTGAGCTGGGTGAAAATTTGTGGACAAGCATTTTGAAAGGTACCCCACAGGATAAATTGAATTTGGCACTGGAAATGATTCGAGATATTCTCCCAAGGGCAGCTACGAACATTGGACAAAAGCGGGAATATTATTTAAACCAGTTGCAAAAAATATTTCAAATTACTCGCCACCAAAAATCAAATGAAACCACATTTTATGAAGGAATCGCATTTGCGCTTAAAGCAGAAATTCAAGCAGACCAAAAGAGTAAAGACGCCACCTTTCGGGTGGCCGCAAAAATATTAAACGATGTTCAACCTCCCTATCAAAAAGAGGCAGAATATGTGGCGGCCCGCAGTCTCTTTTTTGCAAGAGATTATGAGGCGGCCAAGGGAATGTTCATACAATTGGTCAACGACTCGAAAAGTGCCCGCAGTCTTTATTATTTGGGAGAAATATTACGCCGAGAAAATAATGATGCTGCAGCTAAGAAATGCTTTGAAACGCTTATCGAGAAGACAAAAAATAAACCCAATGGAAAATTTTGGTATGAGAATGCCAAAGCATCTCTTCAAAAGTGCAGAAGCCAGGGGGATGTGACGGCATTGTCCTCCATTCATGTTAATCAAGTGCAATTCCCAGATGAATTGCTGAAAATAGGAAAAGAAAAAATCTCCTACGAACAATTGGCCAGCATGCAATTTTTGGAGGAGAAAGCTATTGAGAAGATAAATCGAATGCTTTTAAAATTTGGTTTGCCTAAAAAAAATATTTATCCCTCCATAAATTTGCTAACTCGTTCGCTGTTGCGGGATGAAAATTTGTTTGCTTCCATTAATGCGGGCATTCAGGATAAGAAAGGTGCTATCACGGCGAATTTAATTCTGTGGGTCATTAATGAAAAAGGCAAGCCATATGCTTCAGAAGTTACGCTAAATGGCACTGTTTTGGAATCTCCCAACCCTGAGCGCCCTTACGTGGTCAAGAATATTCCACTCAATAAAACTCTTTATCTTAGGATTGATGCAATAGGGTATTATCCGATTGAAAAAAAGATTACTTTTTCTCAACCGAATGATAATGAATTAATTATTCCGCTTTCAGAGCGAGTGAATTATACCAGAGTTTCGGAATTTATAACGCCAGGGAATCGTTTTCCAGTGCATCGTGAATTCATTGATAAAAATGTTCTTCTATCAAGTTTATCTATGAATATTCCGGATCAATCAAAATTATCATCTGATTTTAATAAATTTATTTCACTCAGGGATGTGGTTTATCATCCTAATTTGGAGGAATTTCTTGTAACGGATAGTTTCAATGGCAAAATATTGAAGTATAATGCTTCGGGCGTTCCTGAACCCGACAAATACTTTGATGTTGTACTCCCAGATTCCTTAAAAAATTTGAAAACTCCGGAGGGTATAGCCGTTGATTCTGAAGGAAAAATATATATTGCCGATTGGGGAACGCATCGAATTTTGATACTAAACTCGGATGGATCATTTATTAGGCAGATTGGCGGCACAATACCCTGGAATTCTATGGACGAGCGAAATCGCGCACTGGTATTTCCCAAGAAGATAACCATTGAAGAAGATAAAAAAGGCATATTGTTTAAAGGGCAAAAGGTTTTCCGTGAGAAACATATTCTTGTTTCCGATCTTTATGGAATACAAAAATTTACAATAGATGGGAGGTTATTGGGCAACTATCTATTTGGACAACAAGAATATGCTCTGGATAATTTCTATGGGCTAGCAATAAGAAATTATGGAGCCCACTCCAAACTATATGTGTACAATCGCAAAGATCAGAAGATTATGGTATTGCCTGCAGAAGCTAAAATTAAATAAAATAGTTAAATTATCGAACTTTTTGAAGGCTCTGTGCTTAAACATGGAGCTTTTTTGTGGGAAGAATTTATCATAGAAATTTTATTCTTTGTTTTATTTTTGCAATAGTATTGTATCAAAAAGGATACATTTATTCTGAATTATCCCTAAGTGAAAACGATAACTTCAATATTATTAATAATGCCAGATTAACGGATAAGGATTGAAGATCAAATTTTTAATAAAAAATGCCGTCTCCTGACATTCAGATAAATTCAGAGTAAAAAAGCAGAACCAAAAACCTTGAGTCATAACAAAGATGATGTTTAAGGAGCGATTGATTGCGATGGGGGACAGGAATGGGTATTGTGTCTCAAGGATCGCATCACCACCTTTGTGTGGATTGATTACAAGTGTCAGAATATGAACGGCTTCACCATTCTTCTTGCGATCCAAGATAGTTAGCTGAGCAAGTTTTTCCAGGATACCCCATTTTCTGGATCAATTCCGCTATACGAAACAGACCGCTGTTGGCGGTAAAATCGGTCTTTCAGCTCGGCTCTGTCCTGAATAATGGAATGGTGACTTGACTTTTTGCCCTGCTTGTAGCACATTTCTTTATAACTTGAAATCACCCCCAGATTGTTATTTCTCTATATTTCTAACTTTCCTTAATAGAATAACCTGGGAGGTCATTTTCAAACCCTTTTGTTCCTTATCCGTAATTTGGGTTCTACGATAGTCTATATCTTTTGATTTCTGCCAACCTTGGGAGAAGAACGATTTTTTTTAATAAATTTTTCCGCAAAAGGGGCAAATGTATATATATATAAAATTAGGAATTCTTTTTGCCTTCTATATTCAAAAATTACTTAATTCTGGGAGATAATACTATGAGGCGTTCTATAAAAAGATTCTTTATGATTTTTGTTGTATTAATTCTCTCATTGACCTTTTTTTCTTCTCTTTATGCATCTTCAAGTATCTCATTTTCGATGAAAAATGATAGTCTCGTAGAATCTTCCAATGGTTTAACAATCCACCTAAAACCTATGGATATTGATAGGATCGAACTCCTGAGATTGACCTTCAAATTCGATTCTTCAGACCCGATGATAAATACCGAAAATCAAAAAAGAATCATTCTATTAAATGATTCGAGTTGGGTTAATTGGCAAGACATAACCATTAATGCAGGCTATGGGGTTGCCCGAACATGCGATTTCTCCATCAATACAAATTCCTTACAGTTTACGGGTATAGATACACTGGTGTTTTTAGCTCAGGTAATTAAAATTGACAGCGTTGTCCGAAAGCAAAAACTCAGATTAATTATTCCTTTCTTACCGTATATTGAACAAGAACCGCAATTTACACGCGGCGATACAAATGTTGTAAAATGGCATCGATCAAGAAATTTATATGATCAATATATTACATACAATGGCGTCACAAACTCTTTCACGGGAAATGCGCTGGAGTCATGGACTGATCCAATGGTAACAGTTTTTGAGAATTTAGAAGATGGGAAAACATATAAATATCAGATTGAAGGTGTGACCGTTAAAGGGAATAGACATATTTATTCCCGGCCGCAATACAGTACTCAGGATGCAACGCCTCCGTCTCCTTGCAATTTTTTGGATGTTTACACGATTGGAGGGGAGACTTCCTATTTGTCTTGGAAACCTGTTCGTGATTTTGATTCCGAAAGCGGGGTAGACTTCTACAAAATTCTAACCATTCAAAATGAAGATGGAATTATGACAACAAGCTTTGATCGGGTTAAGGCGGATTCTGATTCTGTCTATATGTTCGAAAAGGAAATTGATCCCACCAAAACCTATTTTTTTGAAGTCCATGCAGTTGACAAAGTAGGCAATGAGGGAATGGGAAAGCGGTCGGAAATTGTTAGATTTATTCAAGAACCTGAATTTTGTAATTCGAATATCGATTATAAAGCCGGGGATTCGTGGACATATTCCTCCTTGATTTCAACAGATTCAGGATATGTAAAAAGATTGAAATTGTCTAAGACCATCTTAAATGAAGAAGTGTTACCTGATTCATTCCGGGTTGAGGTCGCCAGAGATAGTAGCAAATTTTTTGGAACGAAGTATGGGCAAAAAACCAATCAATATATCGATTTTGCCTGGCAACCCTTTGCTGAATTAAAGGACTCGCTTAATTGTCTTTCTTTTGATTGCAATCTGGGAAAGGATATCAATTGGATTAATAATCATAAATATTATTTCAAGGTTACCTACAAAGATAAATTTAATAATTATAGCGATTGTAACACGCTAACGATAACCAGAATAGATGTGACACCTCCCGCACCTATTGAACTCAACCATGTATGGACGGTTAAGGATAAAAATGGTAAGTCGTTTGTTGAAGTTAGTTGGTATGAGGGAAAAGATACAGAGTCAGGTTTAAAAAGATATTTTTATTATCGAAAGATTGGCCAAGAAGGAAGCTATGAAAAAAAAGAAATGGATATTGACAGAATCCGGACTAATATTCGTCCGGATGGAAGAAAAGCGTTCTATTATCAGGAGAGTTATGATAGTATCGGTGTGAATGATGTCGTTTATTATAAGGTAGGTGCGGTAGATAATGTGGGTAATGCACTGCGTGCAAGTGATATTCCGAATCAGCCAAATTACGAAATGTCGATTCGATGTTTTTATCCGCCGACTCTTGCGTTGGTTGATTCGGTTGGCTATCAGGAGATCAAGGATACGTTGCGGTGCGACTGTTCGGAAGATAATCATGCCTTCAATTATATTGCAGTCAGATGGAGTGCGAAAAATATCAGCGAAACCGCTAAAGTAATATTTTATATTCAAACGCCTGTACAACAATATTCACGGCAAATTGCCGCAACGCAGGACACGATCCATGTCCCAATAAATTTTATTTCGGGGATAGTCAAAGTAAATGCCCATTTTAAATATTTAGGTTTATCCGAATTAAGCCCAAATTCAAACTCGATAATCATAGACTATCAGTGTCGTTCCCGGATTGATGTTATGTCATATAAATTTAATATCCAGCAGTTAAAGCTTAAATGGCATGGTCCCAATAATTCTGATTCTACCAAAAAATATATTGTTCGAATTGATACTGCGAAGTGCAGTAAAGACATTACCGATGGTAGAACTCATTTTAGATTATGGGAAGGGTATGGGGATTCGACGAGGTTTGGTTCAATGCCTCCCCTTGAAGCCGGCTATTTTTACTTTGCAAGGGTCAAGGCAATTGTTGGCGGAGACACCACAATTTGGTCGCCTGTCGATTCTTGCGAAGCTTTAGCAACTGTTTGCCAGGAGTTTCCTCAGTTAGACAAAACAGATGTTTTTGTAAGCGATCTGCCATTTAAGGGCGGTATTTATTTGAATTGGGAAAAATACACAACAGATAATAAAAACAGATTGAAGGAATTTAAGAAAGTTATTTATGAAATAACGCGTGGTGATACTGTATTTTGGACAGATGTTCCATTTTTAAGAGATTCTACAGCTCCTTCAAATAAACGGATATCTTATAAAATCGCGCCTGCGGTTGTCTCTGTAAATGTTCCTCCCGACACATTTGTATGCAGTGCCGTGACAACCTACCCCATAACCAATCATGAGGATCTGACTTTTATTCCGGTGATTAATTCCAGCGAATATGATTCAACTAAATTCTCCATAAAGCATAACTCAACCTACTATTTCAATGCAGATACTTTGCCGGTGTTTTGGAAACCCCGACATGAAAATGTGTGTAATTGGATAAAATATTATGGGTTAGATCGTCTTATTTATCAAGCCTCAAATAATTTGTCTTTTAAATCCAATGCATATAAGAATCAATTTGTGGTAAGCGGCATGATTGATTCGCTTCAGAATTCTTTGCACCAACCAATTCCTCAACTTGTTTTGAAAGGCCTTAACATTCTCTCCGGTGACACGCTCTATTTGCGATTATCAGGCTATGATCCTTGGGGAAATCCTGATAACCAGCTTTGGTCCGATACGTTAATGATGGTAAAAGATGCCGTGCCGCCCGCGGCTGTTATACCAAAAATTCAAATAACAGCTTCGGAGACTATTGAAAAAAATACATTTGATTTTGATTTTAAATGGAATAGACCTCTGGATATGCAGAGCGGATTATATCAGTATCGCCTTATGGTTTCTAAGAGAGATACTTCTGACCCGGAAACCTACGAAGTTCTTTTTGACGATACATTGACATTACATGATTTTAATTCCAAATGGTCCCATAAACAAACTTCAAATATTAAATTTGAATGTGACACAACTGCCGCCGGAAGCGGAGTTATAGATCATTTTAAAATTTTGGATTTTAAATTGGATACGTTCCAAACCAAGGGATATTTAAAGTTCAATATCCAAAGTTTCGATCGACTAAACAATATTCAAAAGTACAATAATGAGTGTTTGACACCTGATCTATTTTTGGCCCCTAAAATTGATTGCATGAATGTTAGTAAAGATTCTTTTAAGTTTTGTTGGAACAAAATCCCGTTTGCCTTAAAATATCATATAAATATTGTTGATGACAGTTCCCTTTGTGGAAAACCCAGTCCAAATGATACCACTGTCATAGATACAGTTTATGAGAACAGTTTGTCTAAACTTCAAGGGCGCACGTATTGGTTCAAGGTCAAAGCCATATTGCCTTTTGGGGAAACCGGATGGTCAAATACTATAAAAGCGTCAGGCGGGGGGGCTTCGTCTGGCGGACAAATATTGGCAGGCATTTATTCATCGGATATTCCAAAGCGGTATGCATTATTCCCAAGCTATCCAAATCCTTTTAATCCTCAAACAACTATTTCTTATCAATTGCCGAAAGACACGAATGTTCAACTAATGATATTCAATATCCTGGGAAAACTAACAAGGGTCTTGGTGGAAGGAAAACAGCCTGCAGGCGTTTATCACGTTACGTGGAATGGAACAGATAATTTGAACAATCCTGTTGCCGCAGGCTTATATTTTTACATTCTACATACGCCAGAATATACCGCAAAAGGAAAATGCTTGCTAATAAAATAGATAGGAGAATCAATCTCTATGAGATTCTTGGGTCGATTATTATTTGGCATTCTGGTTTTCTTGTCCCTCTTTCATCCGGATAAATCGGGTTGGGCAAATACTAATGGCGATTCACCCACGCTAAAATTGAAACCCCGGTTCACAGCAGGGGATTCCATTTGGATTTATTCCTATCCTCATTCTGATTTTATCTACTTCGGTAAGCGTCCTAGTGGTAAGAAATCTTGGGAGTGGAATGGATATGCCACTTCGAAAGATAGAGCCTTATTTGATGGTTTATCAAATGGACAGGGGAATTACTATGGGGTTACGAGAGATACAGCAAATGGAGCTTGTGATAGTGTTTTTTCAATCCAGGATGCAATACCGCCTCGCCTGGTTAACTTGAGATTCAATGATGTTGACATTAAAACTAATTCAATATGGCTGAATGCGAATGATGTGAATTCTGAAAAAAATTATCTTTTCTTCACAACCAATGATGGTTTTGCAAATGGATTACGGGGTGCAGGTATCGCCTCAATTAGTATTACTTCAAAAAAAGATACTATATATTCTAAAGATTATTTTACACCATGCAAGTTAAACAATATTTTCGCATTAGCTGATAGCGCTGTTCCAGATTCCGCAATGTTCAATATCGAAAAGGATAGCGTTTTTAGTATTGGGTTTCATGTTTTTGATGGCGCTTACAGTCCTTACGCGAGGTATGACACAACTTCCAAAGAGTATGAAGGTTGCAAGCTCAAGTCCAACGTTTTAGATACAACAATTGCTCTTAAAGTGGACACCCATGCGCCAATGATTATACTGGATCCTTCTTTCAAAGGAGATTCAACCTATTTTGGTAAATCTGATTTTAGGTTTACTTTTGATGATACCTGGATGGGCTCACTCCAGTTTTTTAGCGGAATAAAAAATTACAAAATAAGGTTAAATAATGAAACAATGGAGAATGGTTCAGGCTCGTGTTCATCCACCGTTACCGGTAATTTGCCAATTCCTTCCAATCCGGATACGTTAAATTTGGCATTTCATGTTGAAGATTGCGCTGGAAATACAAAAGATACATCCATTGTATTTTATTTCGATAAAAAGAAACCTGTAGTAAGTTTGAATAGCCCAACAAAAGATTCATTTATTAGAGCAGATTCGATTCTATCAATAAAATGGAAAGCTTCGGATGATAATAAACTATCCCCGAACGGCTCGTTAAGCATATCGATTTATTATTCTCCCGATGGGGGTAAACATACAAGTCCCATAGCAAAAAACATTAAAAACACCGGACAATATACCTGGCAACCTGATACAACCTTAAAAAATTGTCTATGGGATTCGACGAATTCAAATAGTGCATTTTATTCAGATTTAATTATTCAGGCAACCGATTTGGCGAATAATGTGGGATCAGATACGGCAAATTTTCATCTCGACGGTGATGATCCAGATGGAGAGTTTGTTTGGCCCAAGGAAAGCTCTGTTTTGAAAGCTGAGAGGTGTGACACAATTCGAATTCAATTGAATGATAATTACCTTCTTTCCATTGCTCCCATCAAGAACTACCAATTTAGCAGTGATTCCGGGGGAACATGGCAGGAGATTTCGTCTTCAAATGATTCTTGTTTCAAATTTCTTTCCGGGGAGAATGGTATTTACAAATGTCTTTGGACAGTACCCAAAGTGCCTGATGCCAAGAGCACGGCCTGTTTTATAAAAGCAGTCGTCGGTGATTCTGCAGGGAACAAGAATAACATTTTTAGTAAACAATTTACGGTCATTCAAGGTATGACACTTATTTTCCCCAGGGGAGGGGAATATTTTAAGGCTGATTCTGATACCGTAATTAAATGGGCACGACCCGCACCTTCCATCAAAACCATTAAGAGTTATTATCGGAAGAATCAACAGTCCGACTGGCGACCTACGAAGCCGGAGCCGAGTGGCGATGCTTCAACAGGACGGGCTTTATGGCATATTCCGGAGATTCATTCGGACAGATATCAAATCAAAATTGAAGCCTATGATGCTGAAAATCATTTTGTTGACTCTAATTCAAGCAGCTTCTTTACGGTTGATAGTACAAGGCCCAAAATTAGCGAACTTAAAATCCATTCAATCATAAATCCGGATTCTCTGCAGAAAATTTTCTGGGAGGCAGGTGACAATAACGGCTTTACTCCAGACAGTTTGATAAAAATAGATATGCAATTTTCGCCCAATGGTGGGGGAAATTGGTGTGATGTCGTCAGGGACACAATCAATAAGCCGCCTTTTGAGTGGCATCCAATGAAAACGCTGACTGTTTGTAAAAATAAAGGTATTATCGAT
>Ga0114934_10001319_pt1 | contig 16117 bp, 15 predicted proteins | sample 4SBtaG_2_FD_99695 | JGI IMG/M metagenome (GOLD analysis project Ga0114934, IMG submission 99695) | Deep subsurface microbial communities from Kolumbo volcano to uncover new lineages of life (NeLLi) - 4SBTROV10_white metaG | ecosystem: Environmental > Aquatic > Marine > Volcanic ... | reverse complement strand
GGGCGCCAGCCATAATCGTCGTATGGATAGTGACTTTCAGAGTTATAGTATGGGTTGCTGAGGGTCGGATTACATTTGTTAGCGCAAAATGCGTCGTTGTATCCCGCCGCAAACGCCGTGGTAATGGACATGCAACCGACTCGATAAGGTTTGCTCCAAGTTAATACATACGCTTGAACCGATTTTGGGGTTTGCTGTTTAATTGATTCGATGAGCTGATTAAACACGCTCGGAGGCATGATTGTTCCGCTGACTTTGAAGCGAATGCGCACAATATTTTCGCTAGGAATCTTTCTTGCCCGTTGGTAGTAATCGCCGATGCGCTGACTCATAGGGCTCAGGTCGTTAATGATAATAGCGATATCGTGCGCGTTAAACCCTGGTTGAGTGGTTAATAACCTATGTGTTGCAGCGGCTTCGGCCTGTGGGGATATTAAATATGTTGTCGATGCGATAAACATCCAGAAATAGACACATAACCTCCGGTGACTGCGTTGTGAATATCTTGTCTGCGTTGCGTTATTCAATAATGATTTGAGCTTTTTTTGTGTTTGTCCTAAGCATTTTTGATTTAGTTCGCCTGGGTTTTTGGATCTAGCACTGGAATAGTCCATTCCACACCTTATATATGGGTTCAAAATATGAACATTACCAAAACTGGTATAGTTTTGTGCTGATTCTGGTTTATTTCGAATCCAGTTTTTCAAGGGCGTAAACGGTTGATTGCGAAGATGGGTTGATTGTGGCTTGATGCACTGAATACCGTCTATCGTTTTTATGGTATCAATATTAGAATCGGTCTAGTAAAAAAAGCTGACAAATTTAGAAAGAGTATTTCGAACTATCGTGGGGTAGTTCGTTAATTTGGCGGTGTTGGACGAATTCCGTATATTTTGGGTCGCCGCTGCAACTCGCCAAACTACTACCTATTATCTGAATCCGTGACTTCTATGCGGATAATAGAGTGTAAGATATTGGTTCCACAGGGGGAATAAAAAAATCTTAGCTTCACTCCACTGTTAAGCGGGCATTTTTTTAACCGGCGTGGAATCAAGAGCTTGCGCCGTGTGCCGTAGTGGAGTCACGGATTGAAGTATTATTCAAGGGTAAAAAAATGAGGAAACAACAACTCTATTTTCTATGGAGTATTGGGAAATTCGATTGTAAACTGCATTTTACACATTCAACCGAATTTACTTAGATATTCTGAGTATTCTTAAGGCCAAGTTACTGTTTTTGATCGAACAAAAATTGCTTTGCACCAGACTAGTTTTCCCTAGACTAAACTGCAATTCGGTCCGAGCGATTATCGGAAATTTATAATCTGATTTGGTTGACTTATACATTGGCAGGTATCGGTATTCATGAGTAATTAATAACAAATTTGATGCAAAAGAGGGAGTTTTTAAAAGTAAAATACTGTATTCACCCCATTCGGTTTAATTACTTTCGTTGTATTGTAGGCTTATGGAAGCTTGAACTATTGACCCAATACCTTGCGGAGCTAGTCTGCCGATGGGGTGTATGGTTTCTATCCGCCATGGAAAGTGGAGCCGTAGGACGATCGGGACACATATGGCTGTCCCATAGACTCGTCGATTTGGAAAAACGAACAGTGCTAAATCTATCGCGAGATCGAGGTGCGTTTGTTCTCTAAGTAATTTGTAGGGAAGTACGAGTCCACAGTAAAACGAAGCTACAATCCGAATGACTAGTTTTATTTCGGATCTTTGGAGTTTAATCATGGGGGAGTAATGAATACTCGAAGCGATTTGTTTTTGACGACTACCTTTGTACTGGTAGCAGGTATTTCAACCTCGCATGCGGCGGCGGTGTTATTCAGCGAAACATTCGAAGGCGTCGATACCGGCTATTATACCGCGCCCAGCGGGATAGGATGCTTTCATAGTATACAAACCGGTGTGCCTACCGCAGGTGGCGGTACGGGTATTAATGGGGCTGATCAAAACTGGTACGGAGCACGTTTCGAATATCCGGATAATGGGTCTATCCATCAAGATATTGGTGTGCAAGAATTTGGGGGAGGAACCCGTTCTGGTTACAATCCGACTCATGTTGGCCTAATAGAAGACGATGCGGGTCTGATGTTTAGACTCGATACATCGGGTTACGAAAATATCAATCTCAGTTTTGATTGGCGCACATTTGTAGCGGGTAGTAACGATCGTTTTGTGGCTGGATATTTTGTCGGTGACTTGCTTGATGGCCTTTCTGAAGAACAGCCGGGTAGCCGTACTTATGATTTGCGAAATGGTGCACACGGTGGGGCGGATGGCGCGTACAATTGGAATCCACTCAACGGTGGTGGAAATACCGGAAATTGGAATGAAATCTTACGTGGAACACGAAGCAATAGTTGGAATACCGAGACGATTGAGCTGGCACTCGCGAGCGATCAATCAGAAGTCTGGGTCGCATTCTGGTTGGATGGTGGGGAACACGACATCGGAAAGTTCGACAACGTAATAGTAACGGGAGAATTGATTTCTGAGATACCAATACCGACCGCGTTTTGGTTGTTTGGGTCGGGTTTATTGGGCCTGGTAACTATTTCGCGTCGCCAGGTATGGAAAAATCTAGTATCTTGAAAATCTTAATTTATTGGCTGCGCAATAAAATCGCGATTTGTTTCGAATCATTTTGGCATCCGAACTGAAGGAACGGTGCGTGAGGTGAATTCGTACTAAAAGAAGATGGTTGTCGCTATCCAGAAAATTATGAGAGGAAGGAGCGGACCGCGTGTCTTAGAACCTGTTCAAGATTTTGATCAAGGGATGCAGCGCAAGGCAAAAGTGGACGATAATACACAGTTTGCTGGAATCTGTGAGTGTTTTGAGCCCGCTTTTGACACAGCGATGCGCTTTTCAGCGAGATCTTGAATAGCTTCTAAGAAGATTCTGCATAGTCGATTCCCCGGTTTCTGTTGAAGCGAACCACAGAAAAAATTGATTTAGTGCGAGTTAAGCCCGCTAGGTATTCGCATTAATCGGCTTCCCCATCTCACCTAAGGGATTCTTACCGTTCTCGGAAAAGCTAGTTTTGAGGTCTTTGGATCGAAGGTCATCATTTCTTGTATCATCCCAATGGTTGGTCGACGCTAATTTCGGTTCACGTTGGCTAGTTCTCTCATCCATACTTTATGGGATTTCGACCTCAATCAACAGCAATTGGTCAGTTTGTTGTAGTATTGCTTCAGACCTGTAAAGATTTCCGCTAGCTATTAAAGACTTTGTTAGGGCCGGATTGGGCGGATTAGGCCCGTGGAGTGAGATCAAAGTTCCAATATTTGGGAAGTAAAATAGATCGTTGTACTCCTAATTAGCGATGGACCACCTTGACAAATCCCGTTAACGTTGATGATCGATTTTTTGGTAGAAAAGAGCAACTAAGTATTAATCGAGGCCGACCTGTTTGGTTTTAAACCTCCCAGGAGTATGCGAATGCGATCAATAAGTCAGTCAGATGATAAAAAGATCCAACAATTAAAAAAGGAGCTGGAACAGGATTCTGAAGTTCACTTGGCAATACTGTTCGGCTCTTACGCAAAAGGAATTGTAAGACCTGAAAGCGACATTGACATAGCCATCAAATTAGACACGCCTTTGGTGGAAAATAAAAAAATGCAACTGGTTCAATTATTGGCACAAATATTCGGTACAGCGGTCGATCTGGTGGATCTGCGCAATGTGGGTGAGCCTCTGCTGGGCCAGATAATTAAATACGGCAAATTAATCAAAGGAACCAAACGGGATATTACTGAACAAGCGTTAAGAAATGTATACGATAATGAAGACTTCCTGCCCTATGTTAAAAGAGCATTGCAGCTTCGGAGGGCTCGATGGATCAAATAGTTCTAGAAAAAAAAGTGGACTCAATTTTGCGCTGTTTAGAGCGGATTGAAAGTAAATTGCCTAAAACTAAAAAAATGTTTCTGCTGGATCTGGATGCTCAGGATGTTATTGTTCTAAATTTGACTAGAGCAATACAATTGTCAGTTGATTTGGCAATGCATATATGTGGAGATTCGAGAGGTGCAATTCCTCAAACAATGGGGGAGGCATTTGATCGATTACTGCAACTTGAAGTATTAACGCCGACTTTGGCTGCCAAAATGAAAAAATCAGTAGGTTTTAGAAATATAGCCATACATAATTACACCGAAATGGACCTGAGTTTAGTGTATACCATTGCCAAAGAACACCGAATGGATTTTGTAGAATTTTTAAAGCAGATTGATACACATAGTGCTTAAAGTTAAAGCATTGATAACATACAGCGACATTTATTTTTACTTGCGTGACGGAATTTGTTCGCTAGGTCACAGCGATAGGGATTACCGGAAACCTGATGCAGCGATATCAAGGTTTACCGTTCTCGGAAAAGCTGGAATCAGAAGCAATTAGTCAGTTTGTTGTAGTATTGCTTTAGACAATTGTAAGAGCAAGTTAGGCCCACTAGAATAGTAGAATTCTTAGATGATTTAAACGGAGTCAAGAAAGTTACCATTCGTAGGCTTAAATTACGTTTAAGTGCAAAACTAGCCGAAAAATTATTAGTTAAGGTTTTCTATTGAGCTGAACAAGAACGCATCAAAATACGAAGATATTGCAAAGATCCATTGTGCAATCTTTGGAGAAGAAAGAAAAAAAGGTGTCTGGGTGGAAATAGGGCGATTGCTTTTGGTCACTAATGCTGGTGTCTATCGCCAGCGTTAAATTGTAGAGATTCTTGGGTTAAATCTGAGTACAGTTGGCGTGATAGTTAGGGAATCAAGGGATCCGTAATTTAAGACCTAACCAAATGACTTAGATTTACTCCGCGATGAAGCATATGCTATTGATCTATGCATGTGTCTGCTCTACCATTGAATAATTAATTGGACCAGAGCGATAGGAGTCGATCCGTGACCCGTATCGAAACATCAAAAGGTAGTAGCTTCACACAGGAAAAACGTACCGCGAAGTTATTCCGGAATGGGTGCAACCAAGCCCTACGGCTACCCAGAGAGTTTGAGTTGGATGTGGAAGGAGTCTTTTCTCCGTAAAGTGGGAAAAGACCTGATTCTAATGCCCCGGTCACGCAGTTGGGACGAATACTTCGCGGGGGCCTCGCGACTGAGTGATGACTTTCCAGACACGATCGAAGAGCTATCTCTTCAGGAGCGTGATTCCCTCTAATTATATGCTCGACGCATATATTATGAAGCACCATCATCCTGAGGTGCGTGTACGGTTGCATGAGATTCCGCCTCGGAAAATTTGATTTCCGGTATTGTATAAGTAGAGCTTTGGCATGGTGTCAAGAAAGGCGTTCAAAAGGAACGCAATGAAGCGAGGTTAAGTGAGTTTATCTCCTTCTGCGAAGTTCAAAATTGGCCCTGCGGAGCCGCGCCTGTGTATGGAGAATTCCGCGCTATTTTGGAACAGGGGAACAGATTATCGGTGGCAACGACCTATTTATTGCCGCCCACGCGTTGCACGTTGATGCAACCCTCGAAACCAACAACATAGAAAAGTTCGAGAGAACACCCACCCTTTCTTTGGAAAATTTGGTGTAATGTTCAATGTACAAAAATTCAGCAAAGACCCGTAGCGCCATTGCGACCTGATCCTACCCCAGCCCCCGTAAGAAAATGATGGGCTATCGGATACCGAATTATGCGAGAAAATGATGATTAGTGAAAACTTTAGAATTTATAGCTAGCGGTCGTGGAATATAGTCGTGGGAAAAAAGGTTAACTTATTTGTAATTGGAGCCCCAAAATGCGGGACTACGGCCCTATGCTCATATCTGTCTGAGCATGATGATATATTTCTATCGAAAATTAAGGAACCACACTATTTCGCGCACGAATTTGGTTATTTTGCTGACAGAGTCCCGACAGAGAAAGAATATCATGCGCTTTTTTCTGAAGCAAAAGGTTCTGAGTCTATATTTATGGAAGGGTCGGTTTATTATCTATATGCGAAAGATTCTATTAAGAAAATAAAAGAATATAATTCGAATACAAAGATAATTGTGATGCTTCGAAATCCCGTTGATATGGTTCAATCGATGCATAGCCAGCTGGTATGGACTCAGGATGAGGATATACAAGATTTTGAATTGGCCTGGAATAGTCAGGTTGTTCGAAAAGAAGGAAAGTGTATTCCAAGAAAGTGTAGGGAACCTGCTTTCCTGCAGTATAAACAATTATGTAGTTTGGGTGAGCAGGTAGAACGACTGTTAACAGTGTTTGATAGAGAGGATGTCTTTTTTATAGATTACGATGAATTTCGAAAGGACACACGTTCAGTGTATGAGGGCGTTCTTGAGTATCTTTCAGTAACTCAAGATGGTCGATCTGATTTTAAGGTCATTAACTCCAATAAAGCACACAAATTTAAATTTATAGCTGGTTTTACAGAGAGGCCCCCGGAGTTTTTGGTTAGATTGTTGCCGAGTGTTAAGTCGTTTTTAGGGTTAGACCGACTTGGTTTAATGGACCTTATTCGTTGAGTGAGTTCTGAAAAGAAAAATAGGGAAAAAGTTGGTGGTGAATTAGAGTCTAAGCTTAAGGGTTGTTTTCGACATGACGTCGAAAAACTTTCCGAATTACTGGGGCAAGATTTTATAGCTACGTGGAAATTCTAAATTCGAAAGTTTTGGATATGCTGTATGCAGAATAGATTGTATAAACGGCACGAAAAAGCGTGCATCATAATTATCGCCATTGTACTGCTGGATGCGCTGATGTCATACCTTTCAAGGAGTTGGACTGGTCTTCATATTCCTACGAATGCATTCTTGCCATTTGCCATAACATATTTATTCTTTCAACGAAGTGGAAAAATGCCAATTTTTCCACCTATGACTTGGATGTTGTTTTTAGTCATGACTACGGTCTCCTTTTATATTGGCGCATTAATGGTAAATAGTATCCCCGTGCAGCGGATTTTTGCCATAAGTGCGGCCGCAGTTACCTTTATGGTTGGTTACTATGGTGCTTCAAATGCATCAACCCCAAATTCTTGGGGGCGGATGTTTTTGTTCGTTGGTGGTATGTATACTTTTATTTGCGTGGTCGCTCTATTAAAGGTGCTTCCAAGGGTATTTCCTACAGAATCAGGAGTTTGGCTCGGTAATTCAGGGAAGCCAATCCTGCGACCCAGCGTGATGGTGAATCAAAACTTTCAGGTTCTTTACGTTTTCTTTGTTTCATTTCCATTGGTGCTTTGCGATTCAAAGAAAATAAAAGCTTTGGCGGCAATTGCAAGCGTTTTTGCGGCTTATGTGTTAGCTCAAATGCAAACGCGAAGCGGCTTAATGGCCTACGGTGGGGTATTACTTATGTTACTTATGTCTCCTTTATTTATTAGGGGTAAGATAAAAAAATGGCTTTTTTTTATGCCGGTGGTTTTCATTGGGTTGATGGCTTATTTAATTAGTAGCGGATTATTTAGTAACTTTGCTGTGTATGAAAGATTTTTTGCAAATGACTATAGAACTCTTGATGGACGAATATATTCGGCCTTATATTTGTTCGAAAAGATAAGCCAGGTAAGTTGGTGGTTTCCGCATGGAGAGTCTGAGTTTAGAAATGCAACTGGCAATATACCTCATTTTAATCCAACAGCATTCTTTCTTCGTGGAGGTATGCCCGCTTTAATTGGATGGATCGTACTATTCGTTGTGCCTAGTATTCTACTTGGTCTTAGAATACTCAAAAAACGTGCAAATAAGATACAGTTTGTGTTCTTTGCTGCGACTTGCGTTTCACTGATAGTACAATTTTCGTTGAACTTGGCTTTTAACGAACAGGTTTGGTTATGGGCGGGGATCTCTGTTGGTGCCTTGAAACAAGGTTCTTCAAAGAGGTCGTTAAGGCCCAAACATGCGTAGTTCATATATAAGCTTTACTCGTATGAGCGTTATTTTATTTATTCTGCTTATATCAACTTCTATGATGCCCGTATTTGCGGAAATCAATCTGATTAGTTTGTCGCCCGCCCCAAATTATCAGCTGTACAATAAAAATGATTATTCTGTGTTAGTTGATGGAAAGCTTAATGATTTCCCGATGTGGACGAAAAAGGAAAGTATTGGTTGGAGAGCGGCATACAGGATCGCGATTGAATTAGATATCGGAAACTACAAAAATATTGTGAAGCTGGGAAACCCAGTAGAAGTAAGTATTCACGTCCCAAAAGGGCTTTACGCAGGGGTGAAAATACCTCATAGAATAGATGTTTATGGCGGGGTGGATATTGGTAAGTATAAACATCTCGCTTATTTGAATCTTGACGGGGAGGGCTATGCTGATAGAGAGCACCACTGGATTAAATTACAAGTACCCTATATTGGACGATCAATGGCAATCGTTATCCAGAGTCCTGGAAATAGTATATTTATCGATGAGATTTCTATTAGAAAATTACAACAAAAGCAGGCCCCGGTGATAATAGATAGTTCGAGTGTAGTGGGTATTGATGCCGTAATTCGAGATGCTGGGTTCAGAGTTCAAGAGTTCTATCTAAATGCATCTAATAAGAAATTTGAAGGAACTCATAGAGTTAAAAATAGAAATCCACTGCTATGGGAATGTGATGTATTTGATGAATTGACAGGGGATATACCGAAGCAAGTGGTTGTTGGCAATCCTATAAGCTTAAATATCGATATTCATCCCTTTAATAGGCATATCTGTTTCGGTTTTTATTCGGGAGGCCCAAAAAACGAATTACTAGAAGTATCTTTAGAGGTGGATAAAGGAGCAAGACTTTATAGCTTAAAAAATGTGGTGGCAGAAAATGCAGAGGTTGTCCCAGATGCCGCTATCCCGATAGAAATATCCAAGAGTATAGAGGTGAGGGCTAATAGTGTTAACTATTTTGTTTTGGATTTTACAAAAGGTGAACATGGAACGGTCTGGTTGACATATGGGGATTGGACAGCAACTGTAGTAGTTGATTCTATTGGTGGTACGATTCTTTCGAAGAGTGAAGTAGTAGAACCATTGGCATTTGCTTGGAGCTATTCACACAATCTTCCTGTTTGGAATAACAAAGTTGATGCTTTGAATAGCCTTTTAACAGCAGGAATTAACGTATTTACAATACATTATTACAATACACCTATAATGCCGAATAGAAGAAGAAAAGATTCAGGGTCTACTGATAGATTTAAAGATGATATTAGGAGGTATGCAGGGAAGGGATTGATGTTAGTATTGTCGGAGGTTTATTCATATTATCGTCAGGCACAGGAAGCCGATGTTCCTTTGGCAGCTATAAGCCAATTAAAAGTGGATTATATTAAATGGCTAGATTTTATAGTCGAAGGTTTTGAAGATGAGGGCGTTGGATATAGAGAATGGGCGCTCTATTTAGTCGATGAAATTAATCCGGAAAAATACGCCGCCTATAGTGATCTGATAGATTGGACGATAGAGCATAATGAGAACATACAGTTGTATTCAAACCCAAGTACAACTCAGAGAAACTATAGAGCGCTTGCTGAGTTGCTAGAAGATAATATGAGAGATATTGACATTTGGCAGCCAAGGTTGGAATTTGCAGAAAAATATCACCGGTTATTCGAAAGAACCCAAAAACGATGGATGACGTACCATAATCCCACTTATCCAGCAAAAGCTGCTAATCCATTGTTACATTATAGATTGCCAGCAATACGTTCTTGGCTAATTGGTGCTGATGGGACGGGTGTTTGGTCTTTTGATGATAGTGGCCGCAGTAATTCGACTTGGAATGACTTTGGTGGAAAAAGTGCAGGTTACAGTACGGTCTATGAGTACAAGCATACGGTTGTTCCTAGCAGGCGCTGGCTAGCATTCGCTGCAGGCTTAAACGACATTAAGTATCTATTGTCGCTTGAGAAGCTTGGCTGTGACAGAGAAAAAATGATTAGAATGCTCTCGCCAGTAGTTCGGTCAAAGTCAACAAATACCAGGGCTATCAGTTTGGCGTTGTTAGGTGTGGCGACTAATTGTATGAGAGATATTCACATTGGAGGATAGCTTGTGTCTAAGGGGGAGCTAGCTCAAAAAATAATAAAAGGTTCATTTACTTCTTTGAGCATTAAGAGTTGTGGTGCTGCGGCTGCCTATTTCGCTCAAATCTACATCGCAAATAAATTGGGCGCGGAACAATATGGACTTTATTCGGTAGTACTGATTTTTATTAATTTTTCTGCATTATTAGCGGTACTCGGCTTTAATACTACATCACTCAAGCTTGTTTCCCGGTATCGAATAAAAAATAATATCTCGCTTTTACGGCGATATTTAGATTTATCTATAACGGCCAACCTAATCGCTTCTTGCTTGATGGTTATGTTAATTGTCGCTGTCACTGTGCTGATAAAACGGCATTTTGGTTTGGATAATTTTCTGATTGGCGTCCTTGTTATTTTGATTCCTTTAGAGTCACTATTGCTGTTGCTTGCTTCTTTTTTTCTAGGGGCTAGTCACATTGGAGTATCTCAAATACCGATTATTCTACTAAGGCCAGTTTTGGTTGTTTTATGCTTATTCGCGATGGAGAAATCTTCAATAGAAATCGAGTTACCACGTTTGATGCTTGTTATTATCTCTATTGCGTTGCTATTGGTGGTAATTTACTTAATTTATATGAAGAAGCTATTATGGATTCCCTCGTTTAAGACAAAGCTTTTGCGAGACAGAATAGCAAAAGTTTGGCTAGTCGGATCGTTACCATTTGTTGCTATATCGTTTTTTAATATATTGCTTAATCAGCTAGATATACTCATGATAAGTAATATTCATGGCAATGTTTATGCTGGGGTTTATACTGCCGCAGTTAAAGTCGCGGGTTTGGCTACGTTCATACTGACAGCTATTAATCTTGTTATAGCTCCTTCAATATCTGGCCTATACGCCCAACGGGACTTAATAAAGCTGGCGAAATTGCTATCTATTACTGCTAAAATAACTACTTTTTGGGCTCTGATAATATTAACAGCACTGACCCAGTACGGGGAGTATATTCTGCTGATGTTCGGTAAGGAGTTTATTGCAGCTGAAGGGGTGCTGATTGTTCTACTTATATCTCAAGTTGTTAATATCGGATCGGGCTCTGTTGGTTATTTGCTAAATATGTCTGGTCGTCAGAATTACTCGGTGAGAGCGCTTGTGGCGAGTAGTGTCGTCAATGTTATTGCCAATACTATATTAATTCCTGGATATGGTATTGAAGGGGCGGCCTATGCAACACTAATCTCTACAATTGTTTGGAATCTATATCTGGTTGCTATTGCGTATAGAGAACTAGGTATTAACACGACAGTTTTTTCGACAGGGCGTTTAAGAGTCTAAATATTAGACGAAGAGGAAAAATAATGAAAGTATCGATCATCGTTCTTAATTGGAATGGTGGTGCAGAAGATTGTCTTGAGGCAATCAAGTCTGTTTTAAATCAAGATTATCCCAATAAAGAAGTGATCTTTGTTGATAACGGATCTACCGACGGCTCGTTGGCGAGTGTCAAACTTGTTTATCCAAATATTCATTATATCGAACTTCTTCAAAATATAGGTTGCCCACCTGGGCGAAATGTGGGCGCTAAAGCAGCGACGGGGGATTTATTGTTTTTCGTCGAGAACGATGGCGCATGGGATAGATCAGATGTTATTTCATCTGCGGTTACTCTATTTGAGATCCAGCATGACCTAGGTGCTATTTATACGATGGTTGAGGGTTATAAGTCTGGCACTGCAGATTCGCCCCTTGACCCCTTTCCGCCGATGGAGACATCTAAAGGTCTATTTCTATCATCATCGTTTAGAGGGGGGGCAAGTGTAATTAGGGCGGAGTTATTCTTTAGGCTTGGTGGATTCCCTAATGATTTTTTTCGGCAAGGTGAAGAGCGTTATCTTTCGCTTAGGATCTATGGTGAAGGATTTAAAGTAGTCTATTGGCCAGAGTGTAGTCTACGGCATAAAGGCTCAGATTATTTTGGTAAGGCTACAGTCGTGTCAAAGTTCAATATCGAAAATAATTTAAAAACAATAGTTCGGTTATATCCATTGGTACCGATGGTTATTATTGGCATCCCAAAATGGATAGTTGGGGGCTTTGTGTTGCTAAGGGAAGGTATGTTTAATGAGTTTCTGAGGATAAGTATAGATTTGTTTAGAGAGCTTTTTAATAATCGAGGGCATCTGAGGGTTAGTAGCAAGACTTTTTGTGAAGTGGAAACTTTACGGCAGGGGATAGTCGATAATTATTATATTGAATCAAGAATAAGGGCTCTTCCAATGATATCGCTTTTATATAGACGATTGATTCAGGGTAAGTGATGAAGAAAAAATCTATGAATATTAAAAAGGTGCTAGTTATTTATCACTATATTGCACACTATAGAAAACCAATTTTTGATCTTTTGTGTAATTCAAATAATGTCGATTATTATCTGGCGGCTGATGATAAGGCTAATATTAACTCCTTAAATGTTCTTAGTAGATTCTGTAGCCCCACAAGCCAAAGTATATCGAAGAAATGGATTGGTGTTAGTAATTTTTGGATTACTAAAGATGTGTTGTGGCAGAAGGGTGTGCTCGGTTTGGCTCTTAGTAGACGGTTTGATTCGTTGATATTTTTAGGAAATATGTATTTTATTTCTACTTGGGTGGCTGTTGTAGTAGCTAGGCTAAGGGGGAAAAAAGTATATTTTTGGACGCACGGTTTTAGAAATAAAGAACGCAGCATTAAAGGGTTTTTAAGGACCTGTTTTTATCGTCTTGCAAATGGGTTGTTCTTATATGGGAATCAAGCAAAAGAAATTTTAATTGAAAAGGGGTTTTCTCCAGATCGATTACATGTAATTTATAATTCTCTAGATTTTTATGCTCAAACTCGTGAGGTTGAACGCATAACGCTTGAGGACAGGCTGGCGAAACGCCATGATCTTCAAATAAACGAAGATGATAAGTTAATAATTGCAACTGGACGAATAGTAAAAGATAAAAAATTTGACTTACTGATTGATGCTATTGCAGAACTTAATTCTTCTGGCGTTCAAAAATATAGCTTAATTGTCGTTGGTGATGGCCCTGGCAAAATTGCTATGGAAAAAAAAGCATGCAAATTATCCGTAACTGATCATATTATTTTTTTTGGTGCTTGCTATGAAGAGAGAGAGTTGGCTATGCTTATTTCCATGTCGGATGTCTCTGTGGTTCCTGGCGACATCGGTTTGTCAGGAATACACTCATTAACTTATGGAACTCCTGTTGTAACCCATGATAATTTCGAAACGCACAAGCCCGAGTTTGAGGCGATTAGAGATGGTTTGAGTGGTTCTTTCTATCGAGCTGGCAGTGTGCATGACATGGTTGTCAAAATTAAATATTGGGCTATGAAAGATAGAAATGATGTTTTTCGCGATTGTAGGTCAATAATTTGCAATTTCTATAATACTGAGTTTCAGAAAAGCGTTTTGGATAAAGTCATTATTGAAGGGTAAAGAATTGTTTAGTCAAATAAAAAAAATAGGACGCCGACTATTAGGTGTATGGCGTTTGTTCGTGTTACGCCTATCTAATCCTGGAATTGAAGTAGGCAACGGGTTTTTATGTGCTAATGGGTGTCGTGTTTCTAGGGGTCGAGAGATTGTTGTCGGAAGCAACTTTTATATGGGCTATAGCTGTCATCTGGGTGCAAATATGATAGTAGGCAATGACGTTATGTTTGCCTCTGAGGTCGCTGTAGTTGGCGGGGATCACAAAATTGACTATATTGATTGCCCCATTCGTTATTCTGGTCGGGATGAATTTAAAACTGCCGAGTTTGGAGATGGCTGCTGGATTGGTCATCGTGTAATTGTGTTGCACGGAGTGAAAATTGGTGAAGGGGCTGTTGTAGCTGCTGGCTCCGTAGTTACTAAAAATGTTGAATCAAGGGCAATCGTTGCAGGTAATCCGGCTAAATTCATACGTTATAGAAAATTCTGATTATCGGTAATTTTTTTGAAATAAACCCTATAAAACCTTTATTCAGTCAAAACAATCCTAGAAGATGCCCATTATCCTAGAGTATTGCTAGGGTATGTTCTGATCAGAACCCTTTAAACGCAGATTCCGACTGGAATGGAGAGAATGCTGGTTGATTTTGGCAAAGCTTATTTTATTGAGAAGGTTAGACGAGAATCGGATAAAGTGAAGATAGCATTGGATAAAGTCAAATCCGATAGTTTATCGCCGACCATTGAAACGATTCGAGATTGGTCGTAATAGTTTTACGCTATATTGAAAATAGTAAGGATACAAAGACTGCAGAAATTGTTCATTTTGTTTGGTTTGCAATAAAAAAAGGAAATACATGTGGATATTGATACGTATAAACAACAACTTCAAGGAAAGGCTACATATATTTTAAGAAACGCAAATGTGTTTGTTTCGAAAGAAGGCTGGCATGTGATTGACTACCTTGATCCGATGGAATCAATTAGTCCAGAGATCGATTATTCGCAACTTTCAGATGAAGTTATTGAATATATAGAAGGAAATTTGCAGTCAAATAAGGAAAGGTTTTCCAATCAAGTTCAGACACTTATTCGATATTTAGACCTGAATGGGGTTAGACTACTGGATATAGGTTGTGGTGGCGGACGGTTTTTAGTAGGTGCAAAGAAGGAGGGTGCAAAAGTTGAAGGAATTGAGTTAAGTGATTCACGAGCGGCCTACACCAAAAAATATCAAAATATTACGGTTATTAAGCGACCTGTCGAAGATCCGTACTGGGATAACAAAATCGAGCACTACGGAGTTATTACTTTATGGGATGTTATTGAACATGTGAACTATCCTTTGGCGACCTTGAAATCTGCGCTTCGTCTATTAACTCCAGGCGGTATTATAGCTATCGACACGCCTTGTCGAGATTCGTTTTATCATCGTTTTGGAGAACTTACATACAAGCTTTCATGCGGAAGGTATCCTACGTTGCTAAATTCAATGTATTCCGGTCACCTTTTTGGCCATAAGCAGATCTTTTCAACTTACGAGATGAACCAAATATTGTCTCAACTTGAGATGGATGTCATCGAATGTAGAAAATTCCACGAATTATCATTTCCTTATGAATTTTATTTAAAAAATATTTTAGGGTCAGCCTTATTAGTAAAGATTCTCTCTCCAGTCGTGAATATAATTTTTAGGATATTTCGTATTGAAAATAAAATGTTGGTGATAGCTCGTAAAAAAAGATAGTAATATACGAGATAAAAACGTACTTTAATGAAACTTAACATCTAATTATCTTATTCTTTAATTAGAATTTATAGAAAACAGAATTTTCTCCATAACAACCTTCTGTTATAAAAATTGTTTTAATTTCATAAAAAATCTGTATGAAACAAATCCTACAAAACCTTAAAACAGGTGAAACAATCCTAGAAGATATTCCATGTCCGCATGTTTTACCCGGGCATGTTTTGATTAGAACAAGGCTAACCTTAGTTTCTGCGGGAACCGAGAAAATACTGGTTGATTTTGGCAAAGCTAATTTGATAGATAAGGCTAGACAACAACCGGACAAAATGAAGATGGTACGGGATAAGGTTAAAACCGATGGTTTGATTCCGACTATAGAAACTGTGCGCAATAAATTGGATCAAGCTTTGCCTATGGGGTATTGCAACGTGGGTACGGTGTTAGAAGTGGGCGCTAGTGTTACTCAATTTAGAGTGGGGGATCGTATTGCTTCTAACGGTAAACACGCTGAAGTTGTGTGTGTACCGGAAAATTTATGTATAGCTATTCCAGATTGTGTGAGTAACGATGCAGCTGCCTTTACTGTTTTGGGAGCAATCGCCTTGCAGGGTATTCGCTTGGTTAACCCTACCTTGGGTGAAACCATTGTGGTTACTGGATTAGGCTTAATTGGTCTAGTCACGGTGCAGTTATTAATAGCCCAGGGTTGTCGAGTAATCGGAATTGATCTGGATTCTGATAAGGTCGAATTGGCCAAACAACTGGGTGCTGAAGCGGTTAATTTATCTAAGGGAGAAGACCCGATTGCCATTGCCGAACATTATTCTCGTGGGCGAGGTGTCGATGGCGTAATTATTACCGCTTCTGC
>Ga0114934_10001318_pt1 | contig 16118 bp, 35 predicted proteins | sample 4SBtaG_2_FD_99695 | JGI IMG/M metagenome (GOLD analysis project Ga0114934, IMG submission 99695) | Deep subsurface microbial communities from Kolumbo volcano to uncover new lineages of life (NeLLi) - 4SBTROV10_white metaG | ecosystem: Environmental > Aquatic > Marine > Volcanic ... | reverse complement strand
AGTTTTTCAAATAATTCAAACACCTGTTGGAACTGCTGGAGCAGATGATTGGTGGGAGATAACTGGAATCCAAATTGAAATTGGAGAATCTGCTACTGATTTTGTTCATGAAAGTTATGGCGACACTTTAGTGAAATGTCAAAGATATTATCAAAAGCATGATTGTGCTGATTCAACTTATAATATTTTCGGAACTGGTATTAGAACAGGAGCAACAACTGCTGAGATTCCTATTCCATTACCTGTTACCATGAGAGAGAAACCCACTTTTGGCTATAGTGGATTAAGATTTCGAGATTATACTGGAATAGATACTTCGGTAACTTATAGTGGAACTTATGCAGATAGAACTTATCCAATGCTGATGTTGTCTAGTGTAACTATTTCTAATGACGCAGGATGTATACAAGGAGCTAGTGCTGCTGATTATATGGAGTGGGATGCAGAGTTATGATTGAAAAAGTAGAAAAAATATATTTACTAAAGGCACTACCAACAGATGAACAAATAATTAATTATAAAATTACATATGAAGATGGCAAAGAGCATTTTGTGCCAGATGCTCCAAACAATAGACACTACAAAATGGTTATGGAGTGGGTTGAAGAAGGCAATACAATAATAGATAATCCACCAGAGGAAGATAATGAGTAAAAAAATGAAAGATAACGAGTTTATGATACCAGTAAAAATCTCAGCTCAAAAAGGATTAAGTGGCACGGATTCTATAATATTGGGTATGATTTTTACAACAATTTATAAAAAGCAACTTTTTCTTTTATCGAATGGTAAAATTGCCGAATATATTGGGAGAACAAAATCAGCTGTATCAAAGTCGCTTTCTAAGTTAAAACGATTAGGACATATTAGGGAAATAGAATATTATAGTCCAATATATTCCAAAGCTAGAAGAATACAAATGTCCAACGAACTTTACAGGGAGTGTTTAAAGTGAGTAAAGTAATTATATGGATGCAAGACAATGGTATATTGGCAGTAACACACCCAGCAGATTGTGGATTATCTCTCGAAGAAATAGCAAAAAAAGATTTACCGAGTGGAAAAAAATTTAAGATTATGGACGCAGAAGAATTGCCAGAATGGAATGAATTTAGAGATGCTTGGGAGATAGATGAAGAAGAATTAACAGATGGAGTTGCAGATTAATGGCAATTAAAATTAATATGGAAAAAGCTAGAGAACTCTGGAGAGATAAAATCAGATTAGCAAGAGCATCAAGATGGGCAGATTTAGATTCTCAATGGTTTCAAGCAACAGAGGCAGGAGATACAAAAACTGTGAATCAAATTGTAAATCAAAAACAAATATTACGAGATTATCCTAATATGGACACAATAGCAGAGGCAGATACTATTGAGGTATTAAAAGAAATATGGGATAATGACTTATTAGGAGAGAAATAATATGGCACAAACAGTTGTAGCAACAGGAGCAACAGCATTATCAGGAAGTACGCTTATATATTCAAATTCAACTGCTGGAATTTATTCAGCATTAATTGATTTGACTCCAATGTCAGCAGATACAAAAATTGGCGTTGATATTGCAAATTGCACAATTGTTGCAAGTGGATTAAAAGTTGTTACAAATGACGCATTTGAAGGAACGCAAACTTTAGAGCCAATGTATTTTCAACCACCAATGCACACCAACAAAGGATATTCAATCACTATAGTTTTAAGTAGTGGAACAGCTTCTACTATCCCTTGGGAAATTACAACTTTCTAATTCATAGGGTAATATTAACCTATGGCACTCGGCAGTTATAATTTATCACATCATAGACAAGCATATCACTATTATGTAACACCAGCGAAACGCAGAATTTCGTTAAATAGTACATGGTGGCAAAGCTGGATAATATGTCTTGGAGCTGGTATAAAACCAGATGGTGTTGATTTTGCTAGTGCTGTTGGCGATATAGGTCTTAATAATCCAGTAACAGCAATAACTATGACAGGAGTTGATTTTCAATCTGCTGTTGGAGAAGATGGATTTGGAATTGGAATACGCAGATGTAAAATCGGACATGACGCTAGTAGTTTCTTTGTTGGTAAAAATATAACGACTAATCCTAGTTCTACTGTAAGAGTATTTAGATTTGGGTCAAATGAAGATGATAGAACAAATAGAGTAGTCAAATTTCCTAAAGTTAAAAGAGAATATGTAAATGTAACAGCAAGTCCTATCAATGTTCGTATGGAAAATGCTAGTGAATTTTTTAACACAATTATTGAAGATAGAACGCAATTTAAACAACCAGCAATGATTGAATATGGTTATCAAGCATCAACATATAGTGCTGATGTTTTATGTATTGGAGGAGGCGTATTAACTAATGCTACTTACGGTAATCATGAAGTAAGTATGACTTTAAAAAACAGATTAGACATATTAGCAGAAACGAAAATGTCTATTGATACAACATCAAGACAAGGCATTACTTATGTTGGCTCAGAATGGAATCCAGCAGATATGGTTTGGAACATATTAACTACAAATTCTTTAGCATTAAAATTTAGCTCAATAGAATCATATACTAATCCACAAATTCATTACGATAGTTGGAAAGCATGGCATGATACTTTAGATTCAGAAAACATAACAGTAAATGGATATTTTCCATTTGCAACAAATTACCAAAAAGCATTACAATCTGTTGCAGAAAATACAGATTCCGCAATTTATGTAGAAGGAGATAATAGACTTTATTTCAGAAGAAATCTTGTAGGAGTAAATAGTTACAAAGCAGATTTAACAGATTCAGATATATTGAGAATGACAGCAAAAGGTAATGCTTACGATATGTGTAATCAATTTTCTGTGCCTATGTCTTATGCTGTTTCTGGAGGAAGTTTAGGATTGCCACATTCAACAGTAGTATTCAATGATACAGCATCACAAAATAGTTTCGGAATTGTTCAAAAAGAGCCTACAACAAAATTAATATGGTACACAAATAGTGCAAATGCTAATAACTTAGCTCAAAGGATAGTTTATAGAAGGAGAGAGCCAGAAGTTGAGTTAGATATAGAAACGCCAATAAAATATCTAAACCAACAGTTAGGCGATTTAATTTATGTTACAGCAAATGAAGTTGGCTTGTTTGAACAACCTTATACTCTAATTGGAGAAACAATAGATGTTGAAAATCATAAAATGAATTTACAGCTTTCAGTAGGTCATGGATTAGCAGTTGCAAACTTGTCAGTATTTACTTTAGGAGATAATATACTAGGAAGAATGAATAATACTACGGGATTGTTAGCGTAATGGGATTTACTAATTTAACATTTACAGCAGGTCAAAAATTAACATCAACTATTATGGCTCAGTTCGACCAAAATTTTGATGCTTTAGCTGAAGGAGATGAATCTGGGCCAAGAGTACCAAGACCAAAAGTTTGGGGGCATTTTTGTGGATTCTCAACAGCAAATAGAGGAATATATGCTACTAAAGGATTGAGTAGTTTTACAAGAAATGCAACAGGAGCTTACACAGTAGGATTCACAACTCCTTTTAGTGAAACTAACAATGTAGGAATATGTTTAGGATTTGAACATAATACTTCTATGGCAGGAGATACTTATGTAAGAATGGCAAATGTTTCTTCCTTTAGCACAACTGAAGTTACTTTTAGAAATAGAAAAACGAGTACGAGTGCAAACTCAGATGACGATTGTAATGCTATATTTATCGCTTTTTGGGAGTACACAACATAATGGCTTGGCACAATATTGCATTTACATTTGGAAGTACATTGACAGCAAGTAAAATAGGAGGACTTCAAGATAATTTTACAGCACTTGCAGAAAATGCAACAGGCTCTCCTACTTTTTCTAGTCGTTCAACAAAAATAGTAGTGTTTAGTGGAAATGGACATATACATAGTGGAGCAGGAATAAGTTCTATTACTCATGGAGCGACAGGGCAATATGTATTAAATGTTTCAACAGTTTTTTCAAGAGGTACTCAAGCGTTTAGTGGACCTGTAGCTCCTGGAACTTTTTATCGGAGCGTACCAAGTTTTGTTCTTATTGGCTTTGAGGCAAATGTCGCATATTCAGACCCAAGCGTTAGAGTATTAGCAGGAGCTAATGCAACAACAACAAGTACAGCAACATATCAAATGAATTTTCAAGCTGTGAATAATTCTGCAAAAGCACACGAAGATGTTTATAGAGGAAGTGTAGTTATAGTGGAGCATACAGATTAATGGCATTTACAACTCAAAGTTTTAATTCAGGAGCAGTTCTTACAGCAAGTATGATGAATGTTTTACACGCTAACTTCACAGCAGTAGCAAGTAGAACAACAGGAGCTCCGAAAGTAATACAAACAAATCATGCGTGGGTAAGATTTTCAACAACTGGAGCGATAAAATCCAGTGAAGGAGTAAGTTCAGTTTCAAGAAGTCAAACTGGAGAATATACAATTTCATGGACTATTCCATTTAGTGGATTTTATGCAGTTACTTGGGGAGACCAAACTCAATTACCAGTTACCGACCCAAGCATTAGAAATTGGAGAGCCTTTCCAACAAATAGTGGCAATGTTCTCGTAACATATTCTGCTGCGAACAATTCAAGCACTGCCAAAGAAGACCAAAGAGGAACTATTTCTGCTTGGCAAGTTTAATTATAGGAGGAATGTATGATTAGATTATTAAAACTTTTAAAAGAGCCTAGTACATACGCTGGGTTTTCTGCTTTAGTTTTAAGTTTAGGAATATCAAATTCAGAATATCAAATATGGACTACTGCCATAGCTGGTGTTGCTGGTGTTGTTGCTATGCTTTTAAAAGAAGGAGAATAAATGTTTGGAAAAATTATTAGCGATATTATTTCAAACTTATTGGGTAAAGGACTTGCTCTGCTAATGGGTTATCTCCAAAAGAGAAAAGTGCAAAAGTTAGAAAGGCAAGTTCTTACTCAAAAAGATAAAATTACAATCTTAGAACATGAGAAAAAAACTCAACAAAAAATTCAAGATTGGCAATATCGTCTAAAAAATAAAGAAGGAGAGGATTTAGCTAAAGAGCTGAATAAAATAAGGCATGAAAAGTGAAAAACACGCTGAGAGGCGTTTTAAGAGCTCATACTGGGGTTTTATCTTAAAAGCGACCTTTACCCTTTGCTTTGTGCTATTTGGGCTTAATTCATGCTCTATTTTAACGAAACCTACCAATACTTTACCTGAAAAGGTGGAATACACGAAAATTGAATTTAAAAGTTGCAATCCAGAGATATCTGGACATCTTTGTTTAAAAAATGAAGATGCAATTTCTATTACTCTTGACTTGAAGAAATGTCAAGCTCAAAATACTTTACTAAGAGAGTTACATGGAAATTGAAATATTAGTACATTTATTACAACAAGCTCCAGTTCTAGGAGTGTTGATAATTTTGTTTATGATGAACAAACAACATAATGGAAAAAACGGAAATGGAGTGCAAACAGAATTAATGAGAGGCATTGCTGATAGTTTAGATAAACTAGCAGATGCACAAGTTGACGCTAACAGAATAGCAGAACGCAGAGCGAGAGGTTTTGAGGCATGGCTAGACAGAAATCCAAACAACAAAAGTCCATTCGTAAGCAAGTATCATCAAGAGTAAATTGGAGTGATGAACTTGTATCACAAATTATAAAAGAGGAATTACCTCTACCAGAAAAAGAATATAAATTTCATCCAACAAGAAGATGGAGATTCGATTTGGCTTTCATAAAAGAAAAACTTGCAGTTGAAATTGAGGGAGCTGTTTGGACTTATGGAAGACATACAAGAGGCTCTGGCTTTATAAAAGATATGGAAAAATATAATGAGGCGTGTTATTATGGTTGGTATATGGCAAGGTTTACACCGAATGATGTCAAAACAGGAGTAGCACTTAAATATCTAATGAGATATTTTAAAGGAGTAGAATTCAATGAATGAGGCGATGTTAGAAAAGTCGTTCATTAATCTCTATGACCAATTCTTGAAACTGAATATGCACATACAGAAATCCTATCCTAAAGATAAACCTATGAAATTGATATTAGAAAATATGGTATTCGTATTTGAAGATATAGCAGAGCATTATTATTACGAAGAACTTTCAAGAGTTAGAGAGAACGATAATGACGATAACAAAAACCCACACTAGAACAATCTTCCTTTCAGATATACACTTTCCATATGAGGACAAGAAAGCTCTGGCGATGGCTATGGATATTATTAAAGACCAAAAGCTATCTTCCGATGATAGCATTATCATTGGTGGCGATTTGGTTGATTACTATCCTATTAGCTCTTTTAATCCTGACCTCACTAATAGCAACATTGATATAGAACTATTTGAGGCACAAAATTGGTTAAATGAGTTGCGTAAAATAGCTCCGAATCCGACTATATATTTCTTTGAAGGTAATCACGAAGAAAGGATGCAAAAAAAAATTCTTAGCTCTTGTACTTCTTTGGCTCCATTTTTAAAAAACAAATTATCAATAAAAGAACTGTTAGAACTAAAGAAATTTAATGTGCGTAAAGTAAATACGCCATTTACTATGAATAAAAAATTGTATTATTTACATGGACACGAAAAAAAAGGATTTATAACACCAAAGCATATTGCAAATGTTCATCTTAGTTATTATAACAGGAATGTAATAGTAGGACATCATCACAGGTTTGATATGATGATTACAACAGAGTTAGATGGAAGTTTACTAGGAGGATGGTGTAATGGATGCCTTGCTGATTTATCAAGAATGCCTGATGGATTATATTCTTCTTTCGATAATACACAAAGAGGCATAACAGTTATATATGAAAAAAGTAATCATTTGTTTTCTGTTGTTCAACATCTATTTATTCCAAATAAACAAAAAGGATATGAGTGCCTTGTTAATGGCAAAGAATATGTAGCTTAGATATCTAAATACTTTAGTATCTGTGAATACATTTTGCTTTTTACATCGTTGTTTTCTAAATAATGTATATAAGGTTGCGTTGTGCCAACAGCTTTTGCAACTTCTAACTGGCTTTTATTTGCGATTCTTCTACCTAATCTACATTTTTCAAAGTCTGGCAATCTGTCTTTGCTGTTTAGAAATAGCTTAGATAGTTCTCCTCTAATAATTTGATTTTGAGGTGTTTTGCTATTGCAAATATTCTGAATATATTGTCTTGAACAATTCATGCGTCTTGCTACATCAGCATAGGACTTTCCATTCAATAGCACATCTTTCATAATCACTTGTAACTTTTCGAATTCCATATAATCCCCCTAACATATTTAACTTAACTTCATTTATATAAATGTAAATATTTTATTTATTTACTTTACAATTATAATATATATTGTAAGGTTTAAATATGGGTAGTCATATGAAAAGAGATTTTGCATCAGCTAGTTATACGGCAACGAAACTAGAAGAAATTGCTAAAACCAAATGGCGTACTTTCAAAGGAAAGATTGTTGAAGTATATCCTTATGGATTCAAGTTGGACAATTTTCCTGATGAACTGGTGTATGGTCTTACACTTAATCATGCAAAAATAGATGCTAACCCTTTTAGGATTGGCGATATTGTTGAAGGAACTGCCTTAGCAAAGCATACAGGAATATTTATTCAAAGATTCAAAGTCCTGTATCGCAAGGAGGTACATAATGAGTAAAGCTACTTTAAACGAAAACATAGTAGGTAAAGTGTCTAAAGTTGCAGAATTCGGATTTCAAGTCGAAGGGCATGACGAAAAAGGTTATTTATCAACAAAGTTTTACGAGGGCGACAAAAATGTAGCAGTAGGTACAGATGTTGCTGTTGTTGTTAGACCTAATACTAAAGGCGATAAAACTTTTTGGAATGTTCAAGATTTGACATACGAAAGCAATGGTAGTACAAAATACAATCCTACTGAAACTGTGAATAAAGCTCCTGATACTCAAATTTTAATTGTTAGACAAAACTGTATAACAAATGCTGTTGCTTTTCATCAAAATACTAAAACTAAAAACGAAAAAGATGTATTAGAAACTGCAAAACAATTTGAGGAATGGGTCTATAGACACGATTCAGTTGAACAAACGAAAGATGATGTTCCATTTTAGGAGGTAAAATAGATGGGCGACAAACCAAACTATTATGCTGTTTTGCCTGCCAATGTTCGTTACGACAATAGACTGGCGAATTTTCCTAAGTTGCTATACGCAGAGATATCTGCGTTATGCAACAAGGAAGGATATTGTTGGGCAAGTAATCAATACTTTAGTGAGCTATATGATTGTACTCACATTACAATTACTAGAGCTTTATCTCAGTTGATTGAATGCGGGTATATTAGTAGAGAACTAATTCAAACAGAGCAGAATCACACTAAAAGGATACTGCGCATAACCATATCAAAAAAGAAAGGGGGTAGTATCAAAAATGATGTGGTGGGGGGTATCAAAAATGATGTACCAATTAATAAAAATAAGTTTAATAATACAATTAATATTAATGCTTTTAGTAGTTTTTGGGATAACCTAAAAGGTAGAAAGCATAATAAAAAAACAGCAATAAAAACATTTAGCAAAATCCAAACAGAATTAACACCAGAACAGCTTGCGAATAAATACAATTTGATGTTTGGAACTAGAGAAGAAAAATATATTCCATATCCTGCTAAGTGGTTAGAAAACGAAGGATGGAAAGAAGACATTCAAGAAGTTGCTGAAGGAGGCGAAAAGATATATCGAGATAATGATGGATATATAATTTCAAAAGAGGCATGGGAAAGTACACAAAAATTTTCATAATGCGTTCTAAGCAAAACCTATTAAAATACTTGTGGTCTAAAGTACGCAAATTTTTCAAGGAGATATATTAATGGAAAATCAACAACTTATTCAAAAAGAATGTCAAGGATTAGTAGGTCAATTACATTTAATCAATATAAACATTCTAAAAGACAGATTACGCAGAGGAGCTATTCTTGAACAAATAAAAGAAAAGAAACTGTATGTAAACTACGATAGCTATGTAGAAACTTGGGAACAATTCCTAGAATGTATTCAATTGAATAGAGAAACAGCAAGACAAGATATGCAAATCTATTACGAATTTGCAGATTACTTGTTCAAAGAAGAACATTTAATGGGTACAAGTTATGAAAGATTAGTAAGACTTCTACCTTTAGTTAGAAAAGAGCCACTACAAAAAGAGGCATTATTACACATGGCGAGAGATGCCAATAGACCAGATTTCGAAAATAATTTAAGAGAATTGAAGGGTAAAATGCCTACTGATAAATGCGAAGATTGCACAGATACACCGATTATACTGAAGAAATGCAGGGTATGTGGAAAAATATATAAGGAATAAAAAATAGTTGACAATTATATACGAGTATGTAATACTTATATATAAATTCATTTTAAGGAGGTAGTAAAAAATGGATAAACAAGAAAAAAAATTTAGAGAGTTTTTTCAAGACATCTATATTCAATTCGATATGAAAAGACTTGACAGGGCAGGAGTTTCTCCTGTTACAAGAGCAACTTCAATTATGGCTCTTAGAAGAATATTTAATAAAGGAGAGGTCAACGAATCATTTGTAAGCAATAACCAAATAGATGTTAGGCACTCTCACTACATAATAGATTTTGCAAAGCATGTAAATGCAGTTATCAAAGAAATGGAGGTAGCACAATGAGTCATTTTATTAATGATAGATGGAATGAAAATTATTGGGAAAGTTTAGGGCAAGTCTGCGATGAAAAAAATGCAGAAAAAGGAAGTCTTAAATATCAACCAAAATATTTATTGGAATTCCTAGAACAACACGAAAACCAAACCCCAATGGATTTAGCTGATTATCCCGAGGACGCAGCGAAAGCGACAATTGAGAGATATGAAGATTGGGAGATGGAAGAAAAAACACCATTGGAGGATAGGATATGACTTTTCAAGAATGGATAGAAAGCTGTCCAGTTGATTATGACTTTTTAGAGCATGGACAAAAGTTGAACAATCCGAGGGATTTGTTAAGTGGATTTGTAGAGGATAAAACAGTAGAAATATATAAATTTTATCCAATCAAAGAGGAGGAAACCAATGAGCAAATATAAATATTGGAGTACAAGCAAATTGTTAACACTTTTAAAAGAGTTAGATTTAGGTTTATCTGGCTCTCATGTAAAGGATGTTTATTTAAAACATTATGTTGAAGAAATTTTATATAAGAGAGGAGGAAGACAATGACCAATAAAGAAGAAACTTTTGTAGGCAAAAATGGAAAAGTCTATACAAAGAAGAATAAAAATGCTAAACCAAAATTGAATGTAGGTTTAAGTAAGAAATCGCATGTTTCTACAGAAAAACCTATCTTTTTTCAAGACAAGGGATTCTTTGGTAGGAAGTGGTCAAGAAAATATAAAAAAGGAGGTACACAATAATGAGTAATGTTTACGATTTTCCAATTCAAGTAATAGACAATTTTGAAATTGTTTTAAATGGAGAAACATTTGATTCTGGATTGCACACTACTATTGCAAAAGACAAAAAAGTAATAGTTAGGGTTGATGATGATTCAAATGATTCAAGAATTCTAGGATTAGTTTCATCTGACTATGATGTTATCACGCATAAAGAGTCAGTTGAGCCGATTGAAAATGTTCTTAGGAATATGTATGATGATTCTGCATCTATTCCAACTACAATTTCAGTTCAAAAAAATGGAGCTAGATTCAGAGCTGTTTATACTTTGCCAGAACAATACACTATAGGCAAAGATGATATAGTGAATCCGACAGTTACAGTTACCAACAGTTATGATGGAAGTCATGGCTTGAACATCCGAATGGGTGCATTCAGGGTAATATGTTCAAATGGTCAAATTGTCGGATTTGCTGACGATTACTCAACAATTCACATGAAAGGTAGAGGCATTCAGCAATACAGAGATGATGCCGAGCCATTTATAAAACAAGGAATAGAAGATGTTGTAAAAGAATGTGGACTGTGGAGTCATTGGAATGATACGCAATTCAATCAATCTTATTCAAGTTTTGAAAAAGAACTCGTTGATACATTTGATAGTTATACAAAAGATGACAATAACAAAGTTCCAGTAAGAAGAAACCAGATATTGAATTACATTGCTGGCGAAATGGGAATGCAAGATTTTCATTCATGGATGAATGGAGATAATTTTGCTGAGCCGACAATATGGCATGTCTATAATGGATTAACAGAATATGCAACGAAAGGAATTCTAAATGCTGATGGTTTCGAGAAGAAATCTAATACTTTATTTTCTCAAATACCAAGAGCAAGATTAGTAAGGAATTTCATGGAAAAAAACGATGTATTCAAGTCAAATCAAATCCAATAGGTTTACTTCCATTTTCCTATTGGAAAGGGGGGAGTTGTTCTAATGGTAATCAAGATATCGCCAACTCTCCTCTCCCAAACGCAGATATATCTGTTATGATTGAGGTATGAAATTGTTCTTAGGAGATTTTATAAAACCAATAGAAGTAATCATGTTAAGTTATGATGAACTTCAAGAAAAGAACAACAACCAAAAAGACGAAATATGTGGAATGTACGATTTTGAAACGCATACCATCTTCATGACTAACGATGACAATGTTCCAGTCTTAGATGTTCTAATGCACGAAATATCTCATGCTCTTATCGCAGAACAAGAAACAATTACTGATGAAGAACACAAAGCAGATATTTTAGCAATAAGACTCAAAAAACTATTAGAGAACAAGGAGAAAATATATGTATTTACCCAATGAAGATTATGTAAAATTACATTCTTTAGATTATCTAGAATGGATGAGGCAACAACCATGTTGTCTTACAGGAAATCCAGTAGCCGATTTACATCATTTAGAGGCAATAGGAACTAGAGGACACAGGAAAGAGCCAAATCAAAGACACTTTACTGTTGTTCCTTTAGTAAGAGAAAAGCACAGCGAACTACATGATATAGGAATTCATAAGTTTCAAGAAAAATACAATATACAACTATGGCAAGATGCTTACTATTACTTTGCTAAATGGTTATTGTTAAACATAATGAATAAACCAAAACCACAAGTATATCCAGAAGGATATTCACAGAATGAACAACATGGCGACGATTAAAATAGTAGCGTGGGTATTGTTCGCAATATGGACATTACTATGGTTGTATTTTGACAATAAAACATAAATAGAATAAAGTGATTATATGCTCAAAAGTTGACAAAAGTTGACACTAGAGCGAGGGAGTTTCGAATGGAAAAAGAAGACCTTAAACCAGATACTAGAAATGCGAATAAAGGTACACCAAGAGGACAATGGATGCTTGAAAAATCTATTGAAGAAACTGGATTAGGAAGAAGTATCTTAGCTGATAAACATGGCAACATAATCGCAGGTAACAAAACATATCAAACAGCAATGGAAAACAATCTGCCAGTTAATTTCGTAGAAAGCAATGGACAAGAACTTACAGTAGTAGTAAGGAAAGATTTAGATTTAAACAAAGATGTTAAGGCAAGAAAACTCGCATATTATGACAACAGAGTAGCTCAAGTAGATTTGGATTGGGACACTTCACAAATGCTAGAAGATGTAGAAAAGGGAGTCCAACTAGATAATATGTGGGTAGATAAAGAACTAGAAAACTTACTGAACAAAGAAGTAGATTTAGATATTCCAACAATAAGACCTAATCCAAATGATGATGTTAGTGAGTATTCTCCTAGTGGAATACAAATGTTGCAGGTAATATTGGATAAAGATAAACATAAGGATATGATGGACAAGCTAGAAGTAATAAAAGAAAAGAAAGGCATACGAAATACTTCCGAACTTGTTTATGAGATAATAAAAGATGCTTACGATAAAGTTAGATAAACAACTTACAGATGAACAAGCAAATAAATTTGCTGGAGAATACGCAAGAGAGGATATGTACGATACTCTTGTAGAAGAAGATGCAAATGTTTATAAACCTAATGGAGAGCCTCTTTTAATCTTTAGAAAGAATATCATTCCAAAAAATATATGCCAACAAGCGTGGGCGAATATAAGAGATGCTAGTCAAATGACAAATGCAAGAGGGCAAGCTGGTGGTAAATTGAAAGAAAATGAAATGGCAAAATATCATGCTATACAAACTGGCGATTATACTATGCAACAAGTAAGAGCAAGTGATGGAAAGTTAAGTAAAAGAACAAGAGCCAATCCTGTTAATAGTGGAGTTATAGGATACATGGATAAGGCAGGCTCATATCCTTATTGTAGAACAACAGCATACAACTTAAAAAATCCCAAGAAATTTCAACAGGCACTTCCTTTCATCAAGAAGGTAAATGATTTATTCAAAGAATTGCATCCAGAAAGATATCAAAAGCAACATGATATGATAAAAAAAACTCATCCAGATTTTTACATTAAAGATACTGCTTTTACTACTGTAACAGTTAATAGGAATTTTAGAACAGCTATCCATAAAGACCAAGGAGATTATGAAGAAGGATTTGGAGTAATGACTGCATTTACAACAAACAATTTCAAGGGATTCAACTTAGTATTTCCAAAATATAGAGTAGCAGTAAGTATGAAAACAACTGACCTAGCTTTATGTGATGTTCATGAATGGCATGGAAATACCGCAGCATATAGCATAGAAACTGGCAATGAAAAAGCACAAGGCACTTATGAAAGAGTAAGTTGCGTTCTTTATTACAGAAGAAACATGGCAGAGTGTGGAAGTATGCAAGAAGAATTATTAAAAGCACAAGAAAGGGAAGACGAAAAACTCAAAGAATTAAATGGGTAAGTTCTATGGATTTCGTAAACAAACAATGCTTGAAATCGCATTAGAAGAAAGAGAAATATATATGGACGAAAAAACAGGAGCATATTTTTGTACTGAATGTTCTTATGAATTAGATATATATTTAGATGAAGTTACCGATACTTTAACCATTAGTTGTAGAGGTGGTTGCCATAAAGAATACGAACATTGGGGAATAGTATGAAATTTGATGACAAAACAGGATTAATCTATAGAGAAGAATTAAAGGAATTATTTGTTATTAGAGAACAATCTCAATATAAAAAATTAGATTTTAAAGACTCAACATTTATGGACATTGGAGCTCACATAGGAGCAACTACAAATTTAGCAATAAAAAGTGGAGCAAAAAAATGTATTTCTTATGAGCCAATGCCAGAAACATTTGAGATTTTAAAAAAAAATATTAGGGATAAGGCAGAATTAAATCAAAGAGCTGTTCTAATTGACGATAGAAAAGAAATAGATTTTTATATTCATCACAAATACCATAGTTGTAATAGCATCTTACCTATTAAAAATTCTCCAAAAATAACTGTTCCTGCTGTTAATTTTTTAGAGGAGTTACATAAACATAAACCCAATATATTAAAAATAGATTGTGAAGGTGGCGAGTTTTTCTTGTTAGAGAAAGATATCTTACCAGATTTCGTAGAAGAATTAGCAGTTGAAATACATATTAACAAAAAAGAAAAAAAAGCAAAGGCACATGGTTTAATGTTAAATTTTAAAGATTGGTATGTTCATAGAAAATTTAGATTTAATTGGTATGTTACTACTGCAATTATAAAAAGACATATTCCAAGTGAAAATGGAACAGTCCAACAATATATGGAGAGATTATGAATTTTAGAATAGCAATACCTTCAATATCAAGAGCAGAAACTATCACAAAAAAAACCCTGAATTACCTGAAACAAACTGACATAGATATGGCACAAGTTGATATATTTTTAAGCAATCCTAATGAAGAACAAGCATATAGAGAGAATTTAAAAGAGTTTCCTGTAAATATAATTATAAGCAACACCAATCATGTTAACACGCAAAGAAATTTTATCGTAAACTATTACAAAGAAGGAGAACTTGTATTCGGTATAGATGATGATATAGAAGATGCAAGGTATAAAGTAAATGACAAAACAACTGAAAGATTAACTAACCTTGTAGAATTTGTAGAACAAGCATTTGAATTATGTAATAATTACAACATAACTCTTTGGGGAGTTAATCCAGTATTGAATCCATATTTTATGAAGAACAAAATTTCTTTTGAGTTGAGATATATTGTTGCGTGTTTTTATGGATGGATTAATAGTCATAGTGATAAAGCTCTAGTAAGTACAAATCCTGAAATGGGCAAAGAAGATTTTGAAAGGAGCATTAAATATTACATAGAAGATGGAGCAGTTATGAGGTTTAATCATGTTGCTCCGAAAACTAAGTATTATTCCGAAAAAGGTGGAATACAAAATTATAGAACTGTTGAATATGAAGAAAATGCTGTCAAATGGTTGCTAAAAACATATCCTCAATATTGTTCAAGGAAAATAGCAAAGAAAACAGGAAAATATCCAGAAGTAAAACTTAAAGACAAAACAAAAAAGAAAGGGTATGTTAATCTTAAAAGGAAGTAACATGAAAGTATCAAAAGAAACATTAATCAACGCAATCAAACAAGGCAAAGGAATTGTATCTCATATATGCAGAGGATTAGATATATCAAGACAAGCATTTTATCAAAGGGTAAACAATGACGAAGATTTACAGATTGCACTTGATGATGCAAGACAAGAGATAATAGATTTTGCTGAAAGCAAATTACTCGAATTGATAAGAGATGGAAACCAAAACGCTGTTATGTTCTTTTTGAAAACAGTCGGCAGGGATAGAGGCTATGTCGAAAAACAAGAAATAGACCAAACACAAAAGGTAATTAATATTATTGAAGTACCACAGATAGATGCCATAGAGCCTACAATTGATGATATCAAAGAACACTAATTTAATATGGAAACCTACCAAGAAACAATTAGAATTCCTAAAAACTGGGAGGATATTCGAAGTAGCTTATCTTGGTGGAGCTGGCAGTGGAAAGTCAAGCGTCTTACTTATTGATGCTTGTCGCCAAATGAATCATGCTGATGCAAAGGCAGTAGTATTCAGAAGAACAACAAAAGAATTACAACAGTTACTAGATTATTCTCAACAAATTTATAGAAAATTAGGAGCACATTATTTATCACAAAAAGCAGTATGGATATTT
>Ga0114934_10001316_pt1 | contig 16124 bp, 12 predicted proteins | sample 4SBtaG_2_FD_99695 | JGI IMG/M metagenome (GOLD analysis project Ga0114934, IMG submission 99695) | Deep subsurface microbial communities from Kolumbo volcano to uncover new lineages of life (NeLLi) - 4SBTROV10_white metaG | ecosystem: Environmental > Aquatic > Marine > Volcanic ... | reverse complement strand
TCTCCTGGCATTACCATTTCTACTCCTTCTGGTAATTGGATTGTTCCTGTTACGTCTGTTGTTCTGAAGTAGAATTGTGGTCTGTATCCTGGGAAGAATGGCTTATGTCTTCCTCCTTCTTCTTTCTTTAATACGTATACCTGACCCACAAATTTCTTGTGTGGATTTACTGTTCCTGGTTTACAAAGTACTTGACCTCTTTCTACTTCTGTTCTTTGTACACCTCTCAATAATGCTCCTATGTTATCTCCTGCCATTGCTTGATCTAGAAGCTTTCTGAACATTTCTACTCCTGTACATACTGTCTTTTTCTTCTCTTCGCTTAATCCTACAATTTCAACTTCGTCTCCTACGTTCAATACTCCTCTTTCTACTCTTCCTGTTACAACTGTTCCTCTTCCTGTAATTGTGAATACGTCTTCTATTGGCATTAAGAAGTCTTTATCTGTATCTCTTTCTGGTGTTGGAATATATTCATCTACTGCTTTCATTAACTCTTTTATGCAGTCTTTTTCTCCTTTTTCTATTGCCATTAATGCTGATCCTGTGATTACTGGACACTCATCTCCATTAAATCCATATTCACTTAATAATTCTCTCACTTCCATCTCTACTAATTCTAGTAATTCTGGATCATCTACTTGGTCTGCCTTATTTAAGAATACTACTATGTGTTGTACTCCTACTCTTGATGCTAGCAATATGTGTTCTCTTGTTTGTGGCATTGGTCCATCTGCTGCTGATACTACTAATATTGCTCCATCCATCTGCGCTGCCCCTGTAATCATGTTCTTTACATAGTCTGCGTGTCCTGGACAATCTACGTGTGCATAGTGTCTATTATCTGTTTCGTACTCTACGTGTGCTGTGTTGATTGTGATTCCTCTTTCTTTTTCTTCTGGTGCTTTATCAATATCTTCGTAGTTTTGTACTTGTGCTTTTCCTTCTTCTGCTAATGTCATTGTTATTGCTGCTGTTAATGTTGTTTTACCATGGTCTACGTGTCCTATTGTTCCTATGTTTACATGTGGTTTGCTTCTTTCAAATTTTGCCTTTGACATTTCTTTTTCCTCCTTTATTATCAAATAAAATTATATTAATGTATTAAAATATTATTTATCTCCTATAATCTTTTCCATAATGCTTTTTGGTACTGGTTCATAAGTAGCAAATTCCATGCTGTAATTACCTCTACCTTGAGTTCTTGATCTCAAAGTTGTTGCATAACCAAACATTTCAGAAAGTGGCACCATTGCTCTAATAACTTGAGCACCTGCTTGTGGTTCCATTCCTTCAATTCTTCCTCTTCTACTATTTACATCACCCATTACATCACCCATATACTCTTCAGGTACTGTAATTTCAACTTTCATTATAGGTTCTAACAATACTGGATCTGCCTTTGCCATAGCATTTTTGAATGCCATAGAACCAGCAACTTTAAATGCCATTTCTGATGAGTCTACATCATGATATGATCCATCAACGCATCTAACTTTAAAGTTTATAACTGGATATCCAGCTACTATACCACTTTGAGATGCCTCTTGAATACCTGCATCAACTGCTGGAACATATTCTTTTGGAATAACACCACCAACAATTGCATTTTCAAATTCATAATCACCTTCGTGAGGTATCATTTCTATCCAGCAGTGACCATACTGACCACGTCCACCAGACTGTCTAACAAATTTACCTTCAGCTTTAACAGCTTTTTGGATAGTTTCTTTATATGCAACCTGAGGTTTACCAACATTACATTCAACCTTAAATTCTCTTTGAAGTCTATCAACAATAATTTCTAAGTGTAATTCTCCCATTCCAGCTATTATTGTTTGACCAGTTTCTTGATTAGTATAAGTCTTAAATGTTGGATCTTCTTCTGCAAGCTTTGATAAAGCTATGCTCATCTTATCTCTACCTGCTTTTGTTTTTGGTTCAATAGCAACAGATATAACTGGCTCTGGGAATTCCATGCTTTCAAGAATTACAGGTGCTTCATCAGTACATAATGTATCTCCGGTCATAGTATTTTTTAACCCTATTATTGCACCTAATTCACCCGCTCTTAATTCCTGAACTTCTTCTCTGTGATTAGCATGCATTTTTACTAGTCTTCCAATTCTCTCTCTTTTGCCTTTATTAGAATTTAATACATATGTACCACTTGTCATAACACCTGAATAAATTCTTGTGAATGCTAATTTACCAACAAATGGATCAGTCGCAATCTTGAATGCTAATGCTGCTAATGGTTGATTATCATCTGCAGGTCTTTCAACCTCTTCTTCAGTTTCTAAATCAATTCCTTTTATAGCCGGAATATCTAATGGTGATGGCATATAATCTATAACAGCATCAATCATCATCTGAACACCTTTGTTTTTGTAAGAAGAACCGCAAATAACTGGTACTATCTCATTATTGCAAACACCTTTTCTCAAAGCAACTTTTAGTTCCTCAATTGTTATCTCTTCACCATCTAGATATTTCATCATTAATTCTTCATCTAATTCTGAAATAGATTCTATCATAGAAGTTCTATATTCTTCTGCAAGTTCTTTTATATCCTCTGGTATTTCTGTATCTTCTATTTGAGTTCCTAAATCATCTTTATATATACGAGCTTTATTAGTTATTAAATCAACTATACCTATAAATGATTCTTCTTTACCTATTGGTAATTGAATTGGAACTGCATTCGCATGAAGTCTTTCTTTCATCATGTCAACAGCTCTAAAGAAATCGGCACCCATTATGTCCATCTTATTTATATATGCGATTCTTGGTACTCCATACTTGTCAGCCTGTCTCCATACTGTTTCAGATTGAGGTTCAACCCCACCTTTAGCACAGAAAACTCCAACTGCTCCATCTAAAACTCTAAGAGATCTTTCCACCTCAACAGTGAAATCTACGTGTCCTGGTGTATCTATTATATTTATTATGTGATCTCTCCACATACATGTAGTTGCCGCTGAAGTAATCGTTATACCTCTTTCTTGTTCCTGAACCATCCAGTCCATTGTTGCAGCACCTTCATGTACCTCTCCTATTTTATGTGTTTTCCCTGTATAGTACAATATACGTTCAGTAGTTGTTGTCTTACCTGCATCTATATGAGCCATTATTCCAATGTTACGGAATTTTTCTAAAGGATATTGTCTAGCCATTTTACTTCCTCCTTCCATCTAGTTATAATTGGACAAAACTGTTTTGGCATACCCAAAACAGTTTTGCATCTTAGTATCTATAATGAGCAAATGCCTTATTAGCTTCAGCCATCTTATGAGTATCTTCTCTCTTTTTAACTGCAGCTCCTGTATTGTTAGAAGCGTCTATTAATTCTCCTGCAAGTCTTTCCTTCATGGTTCTTTCGCCTCTTTTTTTAGCTGCAATCAAAATCCATCTTATTCCTAATGTCTGTCTTCTATCTGGTCTAACTTCAATAGGTACTTGGTATGTAGCACCACCGATTCTTCTTGCCTTAACTTCCAATAATGGCATAACATTATTCATAGCAGTTTCAAAAACTTCTACAGGATCTTTACCTGTTTTTTCAGAAATTATGTCAAATGCACCGTAACAAATTTTCTGAGCTACGCCTTTTTTACCATCTAGCATTATACCATTTATTAACTTAGTAACAACTTTACTGTTATACATTGGATCTGGTAATACTTCTCTCTTTGGAATACTTCCTTTTCTTGGCACTTTTCTTCCCTCCTTAAACATATACATTTAAATCAAAGGTACTCGATATTTTAAAATATCGCAAAGTGTCGTAAAGTCCTTACTCTACTCAACCTTACCATACATTTTAAAATCTCAGTAACACCCAATTTAAAAATTTTACTAGAAAAATATATATATAAACGCGAAGCCACAGCAATCTATATCATTCTATTTATATTGTTCTATTTTTTCTTTGGTTTCTTAGTACCGTATTTTGATCTTGCTTGTTTTCTATCATTTACTCCAGCAGCATCTAAAGCACCTCTAATAATATGATATCTTACACCTGGAAGGTCTTTTACCCTTCCTCCTCTTATAAGAACAACACTGTGTTCTTGAAGATTATGTCCTTCACCTGGAATATATGCAGTTACTTCAAATCCATTTGTAAGTCTAACCCTTGCAATTTTTCTTAAAGCTGAGTTAGGTTTCTTTGGAGTTGTTGTTTTAACTACAGTACAAACTCCTCTTTTTTGTGGACACTTCTTTAATGCTGGTGCTGTAGATTTTGATGGTGTAGTCTTTCTACCTTTTCTTACTAATTGATTAATTGTTGGCACATTTACACCTCCTACGTTTTACTTATTTATAACTTAAGTTTATTGAATAGCAAAGCTGCTATTTTATCAAAATATTTTCCTAAAACACACTTATTTTAATTCTAAAGCCGCTGCAGCCCCTACATCTATACGGCAAAACTCACCTAATTCTTTCATTGTGTCCATATAAACAATATCAATCGCTTTACTCTCGGCCAAATCAATTATTGGTTGAACCAGATGCTTATCAGCTTCCCTTGCTATATAGACAACTTTACATTCATATTTTTTTAATGCCTTAAGTGTTTGCTTAATACCAACAACCCTCTGGTTATCTCCTTCAGGCATCATTGATACCTCCCAGTTTCTTAATACATTAACATAACACTAATATCATAAAATAGTTATTCACAACAAATTGTATTTTAACATTTTAAAAGTATTATGTCAATAAATTATATATTATGACTTTCATTTATCATTTCTTCTTGAAGCATATCACTCTTTGGAATCACCTTCATAGATCTATATTTCGTCATACCTGTACCTGCTGGAATTAATTTTCCTAATAAAACATTTTCCTTTAATCCAATCAACGGATCAATCCTTCCCTTAATTGCCGCATCAGTAAGAACCCTAGTAGTCTCTTGGAAAGATGCCGCTGAAAGAAATGAATCTGTTGCAAGTGCTGCTTTTGTAATTCCAAGAAGTGCAACCCTACCTTTTGCAGGTTCTACTCCTCTTTCAATAGCTTTATTGTTTTCTTCTTCAAACTCAAAAATATCAACTAATGAACCAGGCAATAATGTTGTATCCCCTGAGTCTTCTATCTTAACCTTTCTAGTCATCTGTCTAACTACAACTTCTAGATGCTTATCATTAATATCAACACCTTGAAGTCTATACACTTTTTGAACCTCAGATAATAAATAGTATCTAGCACCATTCACTCCCTTGATTCTTAAAATGTCATGTGGATTAACAGAACCTTGAGTTATTTCACTACCAGCCTCTATCCTACTTCCATTTGTAACGTTTATTCTTGAACCAAAAGGTATATCATAGCTTGTTTCTTCACCATCATCTGTAGTTATAATTACAATTCTCTTTTTATTATTTTCTTCAATTCGTACCGTTCCAGAAACTTCACTCACAATTGCAAGTCCTTTTGGCTTTCTTGCTTCAAATAATTCCTCAACTCTTGGAAGACCCTGAGTAATGTCTGCCCCAGCAACTCCTCCAGTATGGAATGTTCTCATTGTAAGCTGAGTACCTGGTTCTCCAATTGATTGTGCTGCTATAATTCCTACAGCCTCTCCTATATTAATCTTTTCACCTGTAGCCATGTTCATTCCATAACACTTAGCGCAAACTCCAAATTTTGATTTACATGTAAATACCGATCTAATCTTAACTTGTTTTATTCCAAGCTTCTCAATCTTTTCCGCCATATCAATATCTATATACTCATTCTTGCCTATTAAAATCTCACCTGTATCTGGATCAATAACATCTTCAGCAGTATATCTACCTGTAAGTCTTTCAGAAAGCGACTCTATTACTTCATTACCTTCTCTTATTTCCGAAACAACATATCCTTCAGTTGCTCCACAATCATCTTCTCTTATTATTACATCCTGACTTACATCAACCAATCTTCTTGTAAGGTATCCAGAGTCTGCTGTCTTTAACGCTGTATCAGCATTACCTTTTCTTGCACCATGTGTAGAAATAAAGTACTCTAGTACGTCAAGTCCTTCTCTAAATGATGCTCTAATCGGAAGCTCTATTATCTTTCCTGAAGGATTCGCCATTAATCCCCTCATACCAGCTAATTGTTTTATTTGGCTCTTAGAACCTCTGGCTCCAGAATCTGCCATCATATATATTGGATTAAATTTATCAAAACTATCCATAAGAGCATCTGCTACTTGCTCTGTTGTTTTAGTCCATTTATCAATTACTCTTTCATACCTTTCTTCTTCAGATATGAAACCTCTCCTATACATCTTTTCAATTTTATCTACTGTAGCATCAGCATCATCCAGTAAAGTTTTCTTAGCCTCAGGTACGACCATATCAGAAGCCGATATTGTTATTGCTCCTATAGTAGAATAATGATAACCCGTTGCTTTTATTTTATCAAGCATAATAGATGTCTTACTAGGACCATGCTTTTTATAGCATTTGTTAATTATTGTTCCTAAATTTTTCTTACTTACCAAAAAGTCAATTTCCAAATCAAAGAAATTCTCCGATTTAGTTCTATCAACAAACCCTAAGTCTTGTGGTATAGCCTCATTAAATATTATTTTACCAGGCGTTGTTTTAATAATACCATAAACTTTCTTCCCATCTTTTATTTTTGTCATCTTAACATTAATTTTTGCATGCACATCTATTTCTTTGCACTGATAAGCCATCAAAACTTCTTCTGGAGAAGAAAAATATCGTCCTTCACCCTTAGCACCATCTTTATCAATTGTCAAATAGTATGAACCTAAAACCATATCCTGAGTTGGAACACAAACAGGCTTACCATCAGAAGGTTTCATAATGTTATGAGCTGCTAACATTAAGAATCTAGCCTCAGCTTGTGCCTCTACTGATAATGGAACATGTACTGCCATCTGGTCTCCATCAAAATCAGCATTATACGCTGTACACACTAATGGATGAAGTTTTATTGCTCTACCTTCAACTAGTACAGGTTGGAAAGCCTGAATACCTAATCTATGAAGAGTAGGGGCACGGTTAAGCATTACTGGATGATCTTGAATAACCTCTTCAAGAACGTCCCACACCTGTGGCATTATTCTTTCAACCATTCGTTTTGCACTTTTTATATTATGTGCAGTCCCTCTTTCAACTAATTTTTTCATAACAAATGGTTTAAATAATTCAAGTGCCATTTCTTTTGGAAGTCCACACTGATACATTTTTAATTCTGGCCCAACAACTATAACTGAACGTCCTGAATAATCAACACGCTTACCTAACAAGTTTTGTCTAAATCTACCCTGTTTACCCTTTAACATGTCAGACAAAGACTTAAGTGGTCTATTTCCCGGTCCAGTAACCGGTCTACCTCTTCTTCCATTATCAATAAGAGCATCTACTGCTTCTTGAAGCATTCTCTTTTCATTACGTACTATTATATCTGGCGCTCCCAATGAAAGTAACTTTTTAAGTCTATTATTTCTATTTATTACTCTTCTATATAAATCATTTAAATCAGATGTAGCAAATCTTCCACCATCTAATTGAACCATAGGTCTAATATCTGGTGGTGTAACAGGAATAACATCAATTATCATCCACTCTGGCTTATTTCCTGATTTCCTAAATGATTCAACTACTTCCAATCTTCTTATTGATCTTATCTTCTTCTGACCAGTATTAACCTCTAATTCTTCTCTAAGTTCTTTAGAAAGACTGTCTAAATCAATTTCTTGTAATAGTTTTTTTATAGCTTCTGCACCAATTCCAGCTTCAAAACTATTTTCTCCAAATTTATCAACTGATTCTCTATATTCTTTTTCACTCAATAATTGTTTTTTCATTAAAGGCGTATCTCTAGGATCAATTACTATATAAGAAGCAAAATACAATACTTTTTCTAACGCTCTTGGAGAAACATCTAATATTAATCCCATCCTAGAAGGTATACCTTTAAAGTACCATATATGCGATACAGGTGCAGCCAACTCAATATGCCCCATTCTTTCACGTCTAACCTTAGACTTTGTAACTTCTACACCACATCTGTCACATACAATGCCTTTGTACCTTATTCTCTTATATTTCCCACAATGGCATTCCCAGTCTTTAACAGGTCCAAATATTTTTTCGCAAAACAGTCCATCTCTTTCAGGTTTTAATGTCCTATAATTAATAGTTTCTGGTTTCTTTACTTCACCTCTAGACCATTCCCTAATCTGTTCTGGTGAAGCCAATCCAATTTGTATAGCATCAAAATTATTTAATTCAAACAAGGGTACATCCTCCCTTCACATTAGTGTTCATCATTGATATCATTAAGCTCTAATTCTTCAGTAAAACCTTCTAAAGGCAAATCACTAAAATCAATTTCAACATCGTCCTCAACTTTTTCAACATCATCAACATTTTCAACGACGTCTTCTTTCTTAACTAAATTATCTTTATTAGCAAGGCGCTCAGTTTCATCCTCATTACCTTCTATGTTTATCTCTAAATCATCAATTTCATCATCAACAGATTCTTTAATTTCTATTTCGTCATGATTATCATTTAATACTTTTACATCTAAACATAACGCTTGAAGCTCTTTTATAAGAACTTTAAACGATTCAGGAATTCCAGGTTCTGGTATATTTTCACCTTTGACAATAGCTTCATAAGTTTTAACTCTTCCAACAACATCATCTGATTTTACTGTTAGAATTTCTTGTAATGTATATGCTGCACCATAAGCCTCTAATGCCCATACTTCCATCTCACCAAATCTTTGTCCTCCAAATTGAGCTTTACCTCCTAGAGGTTGTTGTGTTACAAGAGAATAAGGTCCTGTCGATCTAGCATGAATCTTATCATCTACAAGATGATGTAATTTAAGTATATACATTATACCCACAGTAACCCTATTATCAAATGCCTCTCCTGTTCTACCATCATATAAGACAGTTTTACCATCAGAATCATATCCCGCTTTTTCTAAATGTTCCGTTATATCCTCTTCTGTTGCTCCATCGAAAACAGGTGTTGCTATATGCCAACCCAACTTACTCGCAGCCCAACCTAAATGAACTTCTAAAACCTGACCAATATTCATTCTTGATGGAACTCCTAAAGGATTTAAGCATATCTGAAGCGGTCTACCATCAGGTAAAAACGGCATATCTTCAACAGGAAGCACTCTAGAAATAACACCTTTATTACCATGTCTTCCTGCCATTTTATCTCCAACAGAAATCTTTCTCTTTTCAGCGATGTAACATCTTACTAACTTGTTAACTCCTGGTGGTAATTCATCGCTATTTTCTCTTGTAAAGACTTTAACATCTACAATTATTCCTGTTGCACCATGCGGAACTCTAAGCGATGTATCCCTAACTTCTCTAGCTTTCTCACCAAATATAGCCCTTAGAAGTCTTTCTTCAGCTGTAAGTTCTGTCTCTCCTTTTGGTGTTACTTTACCCACCAATATATCTCCAGCTTTAACCTCAGCACCTATTCTAATTATTCCTCTTTCATCCAAATTCTTTAAAGCATCTTCTCCGACATTAGGAATATCTCTCGTGATTTCTTCAGGTCCCAATTTTGTATCACGTGATTCTGATTCATATTCCTCAATATGAATTGAAGTAAAAACATCATCACGAACCAATTCCTCTGAAATAAGCATGGCATCTTCGTAATTATAACCTTCCCACGTTATAAAGCCCATACGAATATTCTTACCTAATGCAATTTCTCCAAGATCAGTGGATGGTCCATCAGCTAGAACACTTCCTACTTCAACCCTTTCACCTCTTTCAACTATAGGTCTTTGGTTTATACAAGTACCCTGGTTTGATCTCTTAAATTTTAAAAGTTTATACGTATCTATTGTTCCATCAGAGTCTCTTCTTACTCTTACTTTATCTGCACTAACATATTCAACTATACCTGCATGCTTAGCTTTAGGAAGAACCCCTGAATCAACTGCTGCTTTATTTTCTATACCTGTACCCACAATTGGTGCTTCTGTTTTTAATAATGGTACTGCCTGTCGTTGCATGTTAGAACCCATAAGAGCACGAGACGCATCATCATTTTCCAAGAATGGAATCATAGCAGTTGCCACAGAAACAATTTGTCTTGGTGAAATATCCATCAAATCTACTTGAATACTAGGTACCACCAATACTTCCTCTTTATTTCTTACTGTAACTTTCTTATCTATAAAATAACCATTTTCATCTAATGGCTCATTTGCCTGTGCAATCAAATGCGAATCTTCTTCATCAGCAGTAAAATATCTTATCTCATCTAATGCTCTACCTTCTTTCACAATTCTATATGGTGTTTCAATAAAACCATATTCATTAACCCTAGCATAAGTAGCAAGCGAGTTAATAAGCCCTATATTTGGTCCTTCAGGTGTTTCTATTGGGCACATTCTTCCATAGTGAGAATGGTGAACATCTCTTACCTCAAATCCAGCTCTTTCTCTTGAAAGTCCTCCTGGACCAAGTGCCGATAACCTTCTCTTATGTGTTAATTCTGATAGTGGATTAGTTTGATCCATGAATTGAGATAATTGTGAGCTCCCAAAAAATTCTTTTATAGCTGCAGTAACTGGTCGAATATTTATTAATCCCTGTGGAGTAATTCCTTCTTGATCTTGAATTGTCATTCTCTCTTTAATAACTCTTTCCATTCTTGAGAGTCCAATTCTAAATTGATTTTGTAATAACTCACCAACAGATCTTAATCTTCTATTCCCAAGATGATCAATATCATCAATATCACCAATTCCATAAGCCAATCCAATCTGATAACTTATTGTTGCCATAATATCATCTTTTATTATGTGTTTGGGAATAAGTTTATTAATATTCTTTTTAATTTCTTCTTTTATACTTTCCTCATCAGAATAATTATCTAATATAACTTTTAATGTTGGATAATGTACAAATTCCTTTATATTTAATTCTGTAACATCAAAATTTACATGACGTTTTATATCTACAAAATTATTACCAATTACACTTATTACTTCGTCTTCTTTTTCTATTTCTACTTTATTGATTCCAATATTCTGTATTTCTAGAGCTTGTTCTCTAGAAATTTTTCCACCTTTTTCTACTATAAGCTCTCCAGTTTCTGGATTAGCAATATTAGTAGCTGCAACTTGATTGGCTATTCTAAGATTTAATGCTAATTTCTTATTAAATTTATACCTACCAACTTTTGATAAGTCATATCTCTTAGCATCGAAAAACAATGACTCAATCAATGATCTTGCACTATCAACTGTTGGTGGCTCACCTGGCCTAAGCCTCTTATAAATTTCCAATAAAGCCTCTTCTTCAGTTTTAGTACTATCTTTTTCTATTGTTACACCCAGTCTTTCTTCATTTCCAAATAATTGTATTATTTCTGCATCGCTTCCACTACCCATAGCTCTTGCAAGTATTGTAATAGGAAGTTTCCTTGTCTTATCAATTCTAACGTAAATCACTCCATTAGAATCAGTTTCATATTCTAACCATGCTCCTCTGTTTGGAATTACAGTAGCAGAATATAACTTTTTACCTGTTTTATCCACAGAATAATTATAGTAAATTCCTGGTGACCTAACCAGCTGGCTTACAATAACCCTCTCTGCACCATTAATTATAAAAGTACCTTGCTCTGTCATTATAGGTAAATCACCCATAAACACTTCTTGTTCCTTAATTTCACCTGTTTCATTATTACGTAATCTTACTTTAACTTTTAATGGAGCAGCATATGTAGCGTCTCTATCTTTACATTCTTCAATAGAGTATTTAATATTCTCTTCATCCAATTTGTAATCTACAAATTCAAGCACAAGATTACCCGTATAATCTTGAATAGGATTAATATCGTCAAAAACTTCATTTAATCCACTTTGTAAAAACCAATCATAAGAATTTAATTGAATCTCAATTAAATTAGGTATTTCCGTAACATCTTTGACTTTTGAAAAGCTCATTCTAGTTCTCTTACCAACTTGGACAGGATGTACCATTAATTATCACTCCTTGCTTAAGTAAAATGACAAAAACATTGTCCCCCAAGGACGCAAATTTAATCCCATTTTTTCTTCATTCTTTTAGTATATCCAACATTATCAAAACAATTCAACATTATAACTATATGTATAATATTGATAAAAAAATCCGTCCTTTAATAAATCAATGCAATTATTTATATTATCATATAATTTTCATATTGTCAAACTTTATACACCATAAAATCTAAAAAAGGGCACTTAATTTAAATTAAGTGCCCTTCTAATTCTTTCTCTGCTGTCGATTATTTTAATTCAACAGTTGCTCCAACTTCTTCAAGTTTAGCTTTCATGCTTTCTGCTTCTTCTTTAGGCATTGCTTCTTTTATAGTTTTAGGAGCTCCATCAACTATTTCTTTTGCTTCTTTTAATCCTAATCCTGTTAATTCTCTAACTGCTTTTATAACTTTAATCTTTGAAGAACCTGCACTTGCAAGTACAACATCGAATTCGTTCTTTTCTTCAGCAGCTCCTGCAGCTCCTGCAGCTCCTGCTACTGCAACTGGTGCAGCTGCACTTACTCCGAATTCTTCTTCACATGCTTTAACTAATTCGTTTAATTCTAGAACAGTCATATCCTTTATAGCTTGAATAATCTCTTCTCTTGTCATTATTAATACACCTCCAAATTTACTTTAAATTACTATTCTGCTGATTCACTTTCTTTTTTCTCTTTAATTGCATTTAACAAATAAGCTAGATTTGATAATGGAGCCTTGAAGCTTCCAAGAAGTTTTGCAAGTAATACTTCCCTTGGTGGGATCTCTGCAAGTTGCTTAATCTTGTCAGTATCAAATATTTCTCCCTGAATTATACCAGCTTTTAATTCTAACTTTTTGTGTTCTTTAGCAAAATTATTTAAAATTCTAGCTGGTGCAGTTGGATCTTCATATCCAATAGCAATAGATACAGGTCCTTCTAGGTATTCATCGATTCCATCTATTCCAATTTTTTTTGCAGCTAATTTAGTTAGCGTATTCTTGTATACCTTATACTCAATACCTGCTTCTCTTAATTTTTTTCTAAGCTCAGTATCCTCTTCAACATTTAACCCTTGATAATTCGCTAGGATAACTGCTTCAGCTTTTTCTAATTTAGATTTAATCTCTTGAACTTTTGCTTCTTTTAATTGTCTATTATTACTTTTCACTGTGTGTCCACCTCCTCACAGTTTACTTTTAAAAAATTAAAGGTTTCTCCGCAAAACGAAGAAACCATTACCTCTAAGCATTGGAATCCTCGGCAGGCGATATCAATCTTTACGCTATCAACTAGCACCTACTGTCTACGGAATGTATTCTATATTACATTTATCAAACAAAACGTATTATATCAATTATTTTTAAAATAGTCAATACTATTCTAAAACTTTTGTTGAATTTATCTTTATTCCAGGACCCATTGTGCTTGATACAACTACTGATCTTATATACTGTCCTTTTGCTGCTGATGGTTTAGCTTTTACTATAGCTTCCATAACTGTTTTGAAATTCTCTTGAATCTTTTCTACACCAAAAGATTTCTTACCTATTGGTACATGAACAATAGAAGTCTTATCAACTCTATATTCAACTTTACCTGCTTTAATTTCTTCTATAGCTTTATCTACATCAAATGTAACAGTTCCTGATTTAGGGTTTGGCATTAAACCTTTAGGTCCTAATAGTCTACCTATTCTACCAACTGTACCCATCATATCTGGAGTAGCAACAGCTACATCAAAACCAAACCAACCTTCTTTTTGAATTTTTTGTACATATTCCTCAGCACCAACAAAATCTGCTCCAGCTGCTTCAGCCTCTTTTGCCTTATCACCTTTAGCAAATACTAAAACCTTAACAGTTTTTCCTGTTCCATGTGGAAGTACAACTGCTCCTCTAACCTGTTGATCTGCATGTCTTGGATCTACCCCAAGCTTAACAGCAAGTTCAATTGTTTCGTCAAATTTTGCCTTAGATGTTTTTATAGCAAGCTCAACTGCCTCAGATGGAGTATATAATGTATCTTTGTCAACTAGTTTTGCGCTTTCTATGTAATTCTTACCTCTTTTTGGCATATCCATATCCTCCTTTGTGGTATTATCGGTTTTTACCTCCCACTGTTTTAAATAAATAACTTCATATTTGTGGAATATTACTCTACAACTTCAATTCCCATACTTCTAGCTGTTCCAGCAATCATACTCATTGCAGCTTCTAATGATGCAGCATTTAAATCTGGCATCTTTGTTTCTGCAATTTCCTTAACTTGTTGTTTAGTTATCTTTGCAACTTTATTTCTGTTAGGCTCTCCTGAACCACTCTCAATTCCAACAGCTTTTTTTATTAATACAGCAGCTGGTGGAGTCTTCATAATAAAACTGAAAGATCTGTCCTGATAAACTGTTATAACAACTGGAATTATCATTCCTGCTTGGTTTGCAGTCTTAGCATTAAATTCCTTACAGAATGCCATAATGTTTACACCATGCTGTCCAAGTGCTGGACCAACTGGTGGTGCTGGAGTAGCTTTACCTGCAGGAAGCTGAAGTTTTATCATTCCTGTTACTTTTTTAGCCATGAGTTTACACCTCCTATATTGTGGTAATACGGATTATTAATCCTCCCACTTATTAAGACAAAGTCTTACATAAGTATTTAATCTATCATTTGTATTTGATTAAAATCAAGTTCAACAGGTGTTTCCCTGCCAAACATGTTAACTAATGCCTTCACTTTATGTTTTTCCAAATTTATATCTTGAATCAATGCCACACAACTTTCAAGTGGACCTGCAATTATCTTTACATTGTCTCCGACTTCAAAATCGACATTAATAACTCTGTCAGTAATTCCCATTGATCTTACCTCTTCATCTGAAAGAGGGACAGGTTTAGATCCAGGTCCAACAAATCCAGTAACACCTCTAGTATTTCTCACTATATACCATGTTTCATCATTCATAACCATTTTTATCATAACATAGCCAGGAAAAACCTTTTTAAGAGTTACCTTTTTCTTGCCATCTTTAATCTCCACTTGCTCTTCCATTGGAACCTGAATATCTTTAATATATTCTTCTAAATTTCTATTCTCCACTACTTTTTCTATATTTGCTTTAACTTTATTTTCATATCCAGAGTATGTGTGAATTACATACCATCTTACTCTATTATCATCCATAACCAAAGGGACTGATTTATAATGTCCCTACCTCCTTCGATTATTTAAAGATTAATCCAAATATATTTTTAAATCCTGCATCTAATAAACCAACAAGAATTATATACATAATACAAAAACTCAAAACAGCGGTAGTAGCTTTTTTAGTATCCTTTTTTGTTGCCCAAGTTATTCTCTTAACTTCTGCTTTAAGACCTTTAAAAAAACCTATCACACCTCCATTATAAGTGCTATTACCTGATTTAACTTTACCGTTAACAGCCATTTTATTCACATCCTTATTTTTTTCTAAAGAATGTTACTGCACTATTTAGTTTCCTTATGAAGTGTATGCTTGTGACAAAATTTGCAGTATTTCTTCAATTCTATTCTTTCTGGATTATTCTTCTTATTTTTCATTGTATTGTAATTCCTTTGTTTACATTCAGTACATGCTAGTGTTACTTTAACTCTCATTCTCTACACCTCCCGGCTTTCATCACAAAAGCAATAATTAATGAAAAGCATCGCCAATAAGATAATTTATCATAAGTTATCTCATATGTCAACAAAAGTGCCCAAACTAATTCATTAGTATTTGTTGCAAATCGCTTTTCAACAGAACTAGGCAAAACCTAGCTCTGTTATTTTTTATTTATATCTTAGTATATAAATTAACTCTATTCAATAATGCTAGTAACAACACCAGAACCTACAGTTCTTCCACCTTCTCTGATAGCGAATCTTAGTCCTTCTTCCATTGCTACTTGTGTTATCAATTCTACTGTCATATCAATGTGGTCTCCTGGCATTACCATTTCTACTCCTTCTGGTAATTGGATTGTTCCTGTTACGTCTGTTGTTCTGAAGTAGAATTGTGGTCTGTATCCTGGGAAGAATGGCTTATGTCTTCCTCCTTCTTCT
>Ga0114934_10001312_pt1 | contig 16149 bp, 13 predicted proteins | sample 4SBtaG_2_FD_99695 | JGI IMG/M metagenome (GOLD analysis project Ga0114934, IMG submission 99695) | Deep subsurface microbial communities from Kolumbo volcano to uncover new lineages of life (NeLLi) - 4SBTROV10_white metaG | ecosystem: Environmental > Aquatic > Marine > Volcanic ... | reverse complement strand
TTTTGTTCGGGCAAACCTACACCTATCAATTGTCCGAAATAAATGTCTATAAAATTACCGTATTTTTTTTGCATTTGTGGCAATTCATACAAAAGACTATCCATTGGAGTATTAAATAATTCTAAGTCGAATCTCTGAATGTTTAAATTAACATTTACATTAGAGACATCAATATTAAATTCTTTTTTGTTACAGGCTGACAATAATAGAGCTATAGATAATATAAAATATATTCTTTTCATTTCACTTTTGTTTATTCTTGATTTGAAACGTTAAATTCTTTGTTTTGTTTTGCTACATATTTAATATTCCGAATAAAACCTTTGTATTTGGTCCTTTCAACTGGTGTATTTTTGAACAAATAATTGAATTTTTGTTCCGACAGATTTTTATAATCTGTATTTGACAAATTTTTTATTTCATCAGATAAATCAAATCTTTCATCATTTGTAGGAAGAGGTTTTCTATTCCACGGACAAACGTCTTGGCAAATATCACAACCAAAAATATAATTTTTAAAATTCAGCTCGAAATCTGTCTCAAATTCTCCTTTTCTTTCTATTGTATGGTAAGAGATACATTTGTTTGAATCTACGATATAGTTCTCAACTATTGCGTTTGTTGGGCAAGCATCTATACAAGCATTGCAATTACCGCAGAAATTATTTACAAAAGGCTTGTCGTATTCGAGTTCAATATCAAGAATTATTTCACCAATAAAGTAATACGAACCTTTCTTTGTAAGTAGAAGCGAATTTTTGCCAATCCACCCTAATCCTGCCATTTGAGCAAGTTTTTTTTCCAAAACAGGTGCAGAATCAACAAATACACGACTATGCACATTGGAAAATTGAAGTTTAATGAACCCTAATAATTTATACAAATCATCTTTTACTACTTTGTGATAATCTGTACCATAAGCATATTTTGAAATCTGAAAAGTATCATTTGAGAGTTTCTTACGAGGAAAATAGTTTTTCAAAACTACTATTACTGATTTGGCATTATGAACAATCTTTGAAGAATCAAGTCTTTTGTCAATATTGTTTTCCATATATGACATATCTGCTTGATAAGCATTTGCAAGCCATTTTAGCAAATGAGGTTCTTCGTCTGCAAAATATGCAGCTTTTGTTATGCCAATATTATCAAATCCTATTTCTATAGCAAATGATTTTATTTTTTGGCTAATATCATAGATATTTAATTCCAAAACTTAAATTTTTAGTTAAAAAGAAAAAGTATTTTATATGTACCTTTATCTTTTATCAAAGCCAGGCTATCGTACATAATCTTTTTTTCATAAGTAATTCTGTATTTAAAAACAACAGCATCAGATAAAGAGTCTATACTGCTGTAATATCTTGAATATACAGGTTTGCAAGAAATCATTCGTCCATACTTTTTTTGGACTGTCAAAATATTTCTTTCAAAAGTTTTAAAATCTGTATATCTCCAAAAAAACACAGAACAAAGCATAGCAGCAGAATCAGTTTTTAATTCGTCTCTATATCTATAAAATTCATCAGCAACTTTTCGAGCTTCATTCATCTTTTTACAAGAAAAAAAGCTTAAAAGAATTAGTATTATTAGTATTTTTTTTGGCATAAAAATTTATTCAAAATTAATTATTTTTTAAAAAGATTTCAAAAGTTTCCAAAAATTCCTTAAAAAAGGTTATATTATGGTTAGTATTTATTAAATTTATTTAAATTTGAAAACCTTTAATATTTTAAATACGTTTTAAATTAAAAGCAGAATATTTAAACTCTAAAAACAAATAAAATGAAAAAATTACTCTACACTTTAGGCATACTCTTCTTAGCGACGATAAGCTCTTATGCACAGTATGATGACGATTACTACTACGAAGAGGACAATTATACTACCAATAATTCAACAACGTATAATACAAACAACACAACAACTTACTCTAATGATGATCCTACTTTCATTGTAATAGACAGATCTTATTCTGCAAGAATCAGAAGATTTCACAATTCTGCAGTTGTTGTAGAATCTTATTATTCTCCATACTTTTACTCTGGCTCATACGTTTCATACGTATATTACACTCCAACAACTAGCGTAGTATATTATACCCCATTTTATTATACATACAATCCATACGCTTACTATTCTACAAGCTATTATTATTACGATCCTTATTACTATCGCCCTTATTACAGACATCACCATCATTACTATAGCTATTATAGAGGATATAATCACGGGTATTATCATGGATATAATAACGGGTATAACGATGGATATTATAATGGATACTATGACGGATACTATGATGGATATTACAACAGCAGCTACAATAATTATTACTCATATAATAATAATTTATACTATAATAACAATTACTATAGAAATAACAATACGACTAACAATACATACGGACCTAGAACAACTCCTAGCTCAACAGGCAATACAAATCCGAGAAATACCTACAATCCTCGTAATCCTCAAAACAATACTGTGGTAAATAATACAACAACTAATCCTAACACTCATAGACCTGTTACGTCAAATCCTGGAAACGTTAATACTCCTGTGACAAGAAATAATACAGTGACAAACGAAAACGTTACTCCAGGTCATAACACAAATGTAACAAGAACTAATCCTTCAACTAGTCGTGTTACTCCAAACAACACAACTCCATCTACCAACACCGAAGTTCATAGAAATAATCCTTCAACTAGTCGTGTTACTCCAAATAACACAACTCCATCTACCAATACCCAAGTTCATAGAACTAATCCTTCAACTAGTCGTGTTACTCCAAATAACACAACTCCATCTACCAATACCCAAGTTCATAGAAATAATACCAATACTTATTCTCCTAAACCAAAAGAAAATCCGAGAACTTCACCGAAGACAAACACTTATACTCCTAGACCTAAGACAAATACTAACACTTATACTCCTAGACCTAAGACAAATACTAACACTTATACTCCTAGACCTAAGACAAACACTAACACTTATACTCCTAGACCCAAGACAAATACTAACACTTATACTCCTAAACCTAAGACAAATACTAACACTTATACTCCTAGACCTAAGACAAATACTAACACTTATACTCCTAAACCGAAGACAAATACTAATACTTATTCTCCTAAACCGAAGACAAATACCAACACTTATTCTCCTAGACCGAAGACAAATACTAATACTTATACTCCTAGACATACTACTCCTAAGAGTACACCCAAAACAACTCCGCAAAAACCAAGAAGATAACTCAAATGTACTAACGAAAAGCTACCTGCTCAGGTAGCTTTTTTTTTACAAAAAAAGGTAAACATGTTTTTTTTATGCAGCTATTTAATTATAAAACATCTTATATTTGAAAAAAAAATATTATGAAAAAAATCTATTTAATTATTCTAACATTATTTATAAGTACAATGATGTACTCGCAACCTTGGAATCAAAATTTACCTAAAAGTAAATCAGAACAAGAGTTAACTTTATTTGATTATCAAAAGGCCTTTAATGAATATTGGGCTCCATACAAAGTTGAAAATGGGAAGTATGTTGATAAAAATGGGAATTTACAAAAAGCATACGGATGGAAACAATTTAAACGCTGGGAAGAATTCTGGAGAACCAGAGTTAATGCTAAAACAGGAGAATTTCCTGCAACTAATACTTACCTTGAATATCAAAAGATTATTGACCAAAAAGGCAATTACAAATCAGGAGGCAACTGGACTTGCTTAGGGACAAATACTTCTCCAGGAGGATATGCTGGTATTGGAAGAATAAACAGTATCGCTTTTCACCCTACCGATACAAATACATTCTGGATAGGTGCTCCTGCAGGTGGACTTTGGGGTACTACTGACGCAGGAAATACATGGACAGTGCTTACTGATAGCAATGGAGTACTTGGTGTTAGTGCAATAGGCATTCCTTCTGACTTCGATGTCTCTCAAACTATATACATAGGTACTGGTGACAGAGATGCTTCTGACAACTATAGTATAGGAATACTAAAATCTACTGATGCTGGTTTGAATTGGGATACAACAGGACTTGTTTTTTCCCCTGCATCAAAAGCTATTGTAAATAAAATTATCATTTCTCCTAAAAACGACAGTATTCTTTTTACTGCAACAACTTTAGGCTTTTATATCTCTACTGATGCTGCAAATAGCTTCACTAAAACAACAAATACTTCATTCATTGATTTTGAACTTTGCCCAGGAAGCCCTGACACAATATTTTCTGCCACCAAAGGAGGAGATATTTTTAAAAGTATTGATGGAGGACAAAACTGGACACAAGTATATGACAGTCCACAAAATGCAAGAATAGAACTTGCTGTTTCTGCTGATAATCCTGCCATTGTTTATGCTCTGGCAGCTGCTAATGATAATGGACTTTATGCAATTCTTAAATCAACTGACTACGGTGAAAATTTTTCAATTGTTTACAACGATGCAAACCTCTTGGGATGGTCTGTAAATGCTGATGATGCAGGCGGTCAAGGATGGTATGATTTATCTCTCGCAACAGATCCAAACAATTCGGACATTGTTTATCTCGGAGGAGTTAATACCTGGAAATCTGTCGATGGTGGATCAAGTTGGACAATATCAAGTCACTGGAGTGGTGATGGCGGTATTCAGGCAGTTCACGCAGACAAGCATTATCTTGCTTATCAAAACAACCGTTCAACGCTTTTCGAATGTAATGACGGTGGCGTATATGTAAAATATGAAAATAACAATAATTGGACTTTCTTAGCAAACGGTCTAACTATTAGTCAGATATACGGTTTAGGTACTGCTCAAACAGTTCCTAACGAAACTATTATTGGACTTCAAGATAACGGAACAAAACTTGACGATGATGGTGTTTGGTCTGATGTTTTGGGTGGTGACGGTATGCTTTGCAAAATAGACTACACTGATGAAAATATTCAATATGGCTCTTCATATTACGGTTATTTTTTCAGAACTACAGACGAATGGGAAAATGCAACATATATATCCTCACAATTTGGAGGAACAGGTAACTGGGTTACTCCTATCGAAATTGACCCATTAGACCATAATACAATTTATATTGGATATAATAAATTATGGAAATCAACAGATATGGGTGACAATTATACTTCAATTGGTAATTTTAGTTCTAATCTGGATGACATTGCTATTTGTCCTACTGACAACAAAACAATATACGCCAGTACAGGTAATAGCCTGAGTGTTACATTCGATGGAGGGGAAACTTGGGAAAATATAAGCAGCGGATTACCTACTGCTTCTGAAATAACTGATATAGCTGTAAAATACAATGACCCTCGTACTGTTTGGGTCACTCTTGGTTCTTTTGACTCAAACAATATCTATGTTTCCAATGACGGAGGTCAGAACTGGACAAATATTTCTGACGGTTTGCCTCAAATACCTACAAACTGTGTTGTTCAAAACAAATTGGAAAGTACTTTTGATCAAATTTATATCGGTACCGATTTTGGTGTATATATGAAAAATGGAGACTCTGCTTGGGTATTTTACAACAACAATTTGCCCAAAGTAGTAGTTTCCGAACTTGATATTTATTATAATGAATCAGACCCATATTCAAGCAGACTTAGAGCATCGACTTACGGAAGAGGTCTGTGGGAAACACCAATGAACCTTTCAGGATTATTTGCACCTCAGGTTTCAACAATTGGAGTAAATGGAATAACTAGTAATTATGCAGAATTTACTGGTGAAATAACAAATGATTTTGGTTCCACAATTACAGAAAGCGGTATTATAGTAGGAACCAACCCTACTTCATACATCACTGACACTAATATTATTATAATACATACAGATACTGCAGTGACAAATGGTCAATATACTGTAAGTTGTGATACTTTGAAAGCTGGGAAAAAATACTATTATAGAGCTTATGCAATAAATGCAAATGGTATTGGATATGGAAAAACAAATACATTCAATACAGAATGTGAACTTATTACGAATCTTAGTTGGTCAGAAGGATGTGAGCAAGACGGCGCATTTCCTGTTTGTTTTTCACAAAATCAATTAGACGGCTCTCTAATATGGAAAATATATCAAGGAAACGAAAGCGGCTACCCATCTGAGGCACACTCAGGTCTATATAATTTTGAGATATATGGTTCAGCTTCCAATCAAGGCAAAACAATGTTGATAGGCCCCACATTTGATTTAACTCAATACACAGCTGCTCGTCTTTCTTTCTGGTATTATATAGCTCCTTTGTTTAGCTTCAACGACACACTATCTTTGTATTACAAATCCAGCGATACAGGAAATTGGGAATATATAGCTTCATATTTAACTTTGAATGAATGGAAAAAAGTATCGCTAAATTTACCTAATATCTCAGATAATTATCAATTTGCATTTTGTGCAAATATCATTGGAGCAAGAGGAATTACTATTGATGACATTTTAGTAGAACCTTCTAATGACATAAATACAATTGAAAATCAAAATATTCAAATTTATCCGAATCCTTTTACTAATAATGTAATAATCAAAAATAAAAACAATCAGCCGAGCAAAGTTATCATAACAGACATTGCTGGTAGAATTATTTATACCGATGATTTTATAAACTCTATTACTGTAAACACGTATAATTGGACTAAAGGTGTTTATATGGTCAAAATAAAATCAGAAGATAAAATTCTTTCTTCAATTATAATTAAAGAATAAAAAAATACGTATAATCACATTCTTTTTTCAAATTATTATTTTAAATAAAGCAAAAATATAGTCATTAGTCAAAAAAAATTGTTTAAAAACAAAAAATTTTTTTTATTTGAAAAAAAACTTATTTCTTAGTTTGACAGCTATCTTATTTGTAGCTATCATATCACTTACAAGTTGTGTTAAGTATGTAACTTCAACACCCTACGTAATTAACGATTCAATTACAGCTACAGTATCAGGTTATGCTATTGCACCTCTTGATTTATCTAACTCAACTGATGAATACGCTCCAGCAGGAACTAAAATTTATGTCAAAGTAAGTTTAGACGAATATAATCCTGACGCACCATCAGATCAATACAAAGTTTATACTGCTACAGTAGGCTCCAACGGTGAATACACATTCACTATTCCATCAACAAGCAAAGGTGTCAACTTCACAATTTTCGGCGAAGATTTTAGGACTTCACAAGTTCAGTTCGACGGTACAACTCAAGATGATGTAATATTCATCTCATACCAATACAATGGATTTGTTGTTGAAGATCAACACTTTTATCAAGACATTAATTACACTGACTAAAAAAACGAATGTACATGAAAAAATTATTATCAATCATATTCTTGGTTGTTTTAGGATCAGGAATTGCTACAGCACAGGAAGATAGCCTGTTGAATGAATACAATACATCACAAAATTTGATTAAAAATAAAAACGGATACGTGATTGTTCCCGAAGCAGGAGATTTTGCTCTTGGACTTTCAACAAATTCTATTTTCTCATATTTAGGAAATATGTTCAACGGAACAATAGGTAATGCAGCACCTTTTACTTCTTTTAGAACTAACGGAACAAATGCAATTTTCTTCAAATATTTCTTATCAGAAACATCTGCGCTTAGAGCCTCTTTTAGATTTGACGCTTACACCAATTTAAACAGTGTATATGTTCAGGATGACAATGCAGTATTAAACGATCCATTGAGTAATGCTCAAGTTACTGACGTTATGAAATATATGACCAGAAACTATTCTATTGGATTTGGTTATGAAGGCAGAAAAGGAAAGACAAGATTGCAAGGTATTTATGGTGCAAACATTGGTGCTTCATACGGGAACCTTATGTATGAATATAAATATGGTAATCCAATGTCAGACGACAATACAATGCCTACTACATACAACTTTGGTTCAAACTTATATGGAAACGGAAGAATCCTTAATAATTACAATGGTGAAAACTGGTCTGTAGGTGCTAATGTTTTTGCAGGTTTAGAATATTTCATTCTTCCTAAAATCTCTATAGGAGTTGAATTTTCATATGGTTTTAACTACAATATAACTCGTCAATCTAGTTTTACTTACGAGTACTGGAATGTTGACCACGTTGAAATGACACAAGCTACCGATCCCGGTAATGTATCAAGATACCTTGGAACTACAAATCCATCTGCAAACATCTTCTTAATGTTTCATTTCTAATAGAAATAAACAATTAATACAAAAAAATCCTATTCTACGAATACGATTTTTTTTATACTTCTCCTCTTTTATATCTCGCCTCAAGCGAGAGAAGCAATATCTCCTCTATTATTTAATATAGATAAGCATAAGATGCCTCTGTTTTGGTTTAAATTTCCATAATTTAAATCAATAATTAATCAGAAGTTTTCAAATTCTATAATCATACTCAAATGTTTTATAACAAAAAAACTCCCATCCAATGAACGAGAGTTTTTAAATTTATCTTCGACTATTTGAGTCAGCTCAAATTATGCATTTGTAGGAACCTCAATTTTGAAAACATCAGAAATTGCTTGTTTCAAAGTTTCTTTTGGTAATGCTCCAACAGCCATTTGTGGTTGTCCATTAACAGGAACAAATAGTAAACTTGGAATATTTCTGATTCCAAAAAGTTGAGCTAACATCTGTTCTTGTTCTGTATTAACTTTATAAACCTGTATTTTATCACCATATTCTGCTTGTAATTCTTCCAAAATAGGAGCAACCATCTTACAAGGCTGACACCATTCTGCCCAAAAATCAATAATTGCAGGAACACTGCCTTCGTATTTCCAATCTTTATTTGTTTCCCAGTTGAATACTTTTTCTTTGAAGCTGTCTACTGTTAAATGTTGTACGTTTGCCATAAATTAATTTATTTAAATATTTTTATAAAAGTTTGCAAATATAATCAATATTTAGACCAAAAAAAATTTTATGACATTTTGTCAATACACAATATTATTAAAAAAAATACGTATTTTTGACAAAACAAAAAATTATGAAAAAAATAACATTAATCGTCCTAATAGGCGCAATGATTTTAGGTATATCTTCTTGCAAGAAAGAATCATTACCTACTATGACTGCTAATATGAATGGAACAGAAACAAACTTTATTTTTAGGTCAACAACAATGGGAAATATTCCCGGCATTGGTGACGGTTTCCTTATTTTAGGAACTACACTCAACGCTACAGATGGAGAATATTTGGCATTACTAATCAGAGATACAGAAGAAAGAGCTTACTCACTCTCAGCTACTCTTTCAGGAGGCAAATACGAATGTGAGGCTCTTTACAGAAAAGATGGAAAAGAAGATACAACAAACGTTTATATTGGTCAATCAGGAACCATTACAATTACAAAACTTGATGAAAAAAACAAGAAAATTTCAGGTACATTCTCTTTAAAAATGGTAAACAAACTTATAAACGACGACACATTTGATATTACAGAAGGTCAATTTAGCAATCTTTCTTATGTTAAATTAGACGCAGATATTATAACTGACGACTTCGACTTATAATTACGACAAAATGTCACATTAACTGACTTTTTTAGTTAAATAGATTTTGATATACCTTTAAATAACTGTATATCAATAATTTATATAAGACAAATTTTTATAAAACTAAAAAAGTCGGTTTTCTTTTTATCTTTCCTTAGATTTGAGAATCAAGCATTTATATAGTATTTCACAATTTATTTTATTTTTTTTCTTAAATTTGCAAGGTAATTGTAATATTGTAAAAAATAAATTTTTTATATGGTAAACTATTCACAAAAAGCAAAAAAAATAATTGATTATAGTCGAGAAGAAGCGACAAGATTAGGAAGCAACGTAATTCTTCCTGAACATTTATTTTTAGGTATATTAAGAGATGGAGATAACAAAGTAATAGATTTTCTGGTTTCAAAGGGTATAAATATTATTCAACTCAAGAAAATAATTGAAGAAAAGATAAAACCTTCTGAAACTAATGAAAATGAACATAATCAATATAGTAAAGAGACTATTAGGGTTCTTACATTAATGCAACTGGAAGCTATTTCTACAAAAAGCGATACAATAGAACCTGAGCATTTTCTTTTGGCACTGATGCGTTTTTCAAACAACATAGTAGCAGATTTATTATTGCAACAAAACATTGATTACATAGAACTGGAAACTAAATTCAAAAATATGTCTGAAGATCAATACGAGCCAGGTGACGACGATGACGATGATTTTGACGACGATGATGATCCTGATTCAATGCAAAACAAAAGTGGAAGACCTAAAAATCTAAGAATACAAGACAAAAGCAAAACTCCCGTATTAGACAATTTTGGGATAGACATCACTAAAGCTGCTCAGAATGATAAACTAGATCCTATTGTAGGACGAGATATTGAAATCGAACGTGTTGTCCAGATACTTAGTCGTAGAAAAAAGAACAACCCTGTTCTTATTGGAGAACCCGGTGTTGGTAAATCTGCTATTGTAGAGGGTCTTGCAATGAGAATCAAAGACAAAAAAGTTTCCAGAGTTTTGTTCAACAAAAGAATCATTTCTTTAGATTTGGCTTCACTTGTTGCCGGCACAAAATACAGAGGACAATTTGAAGAACGCATGAAGATGCTATTGAAAGAACTAGCAAATTCAGACGATATTATTCTGTTTATAGACGAAATTCACACTATTGTGGGTGCAGGTGGAGCAAGTGGTTCGCTTGACGCTTCCAATATGTTGAAACCAGCTCTTGCAAGAGGTGAAATACAATGTATCGGTGCTACAACTTTGGATGAATACAGACAGCACATAGAAAAAGACGGTGCTTTAGAAAGAAGATTCCAAAAAATAATTGTTGACCCAACAACTCCTGATGAAACAATCGAAATACTTAATAATATCAAACTACGTTACGAAGAATTTCATAATGTTAAATATACTGATGAAGCCATAGAAGCTTGTGTAAAACTTAGTTCGAGATACATAACAGATAGAAATCTTCCAGACAAAGCGATTGACGTTTTAGACGAAGCAGGCTCAAGAGTTCACCTATCAAAAATAACTGTTCCTCCACAGATTGAAGAAACCGAAAAAAAATTGGTTGAAGCTACAAAGAAAAAATTGGAAGCTGTAAAAGAAAACAAATACGAACAAGCAGCAAAATATAGAGATGAAGAAAAAATGCTAGACGACCAAATAAAAATGGAACAACGAAGATGGGAACAATCAATGAATGAAAACCCAGAAATAGTTGACATTTCTGTTGTAGAAGAAGTAGTTGCAATGATTACAGGTGTTCCGGTCAGAAGAATAGCACAAGGCGAAAACGAAAGACTGAGGACAATGAGAATAGAGCTTAAAAAGTTCATTATTGGCCAAGATAGCGCAGTTGACAAGATTGTTCGCTCAATACAAAGAAACAGAACAGGACTCAAAGATCCAAACAGGCCTATTGGTTCATTTATATTTCTTGGACCTACAGGTGTAGGAAAAACATATCTTGCTAAATTATTGTCAAAGTTTCTTTTTGATTCTACTGACGCACTTGTTAGAATAGATATGAGTGAATATATGGAAAAATTCAGTGTTTCAAGACTTGTAGGAGCGCCTCCGGGATACGTTGGTTACGAAGAAGGTGGTCAGTTGACAGAGAAAGTACGCCGCAAACCTTATACAATTGTTTTACTCGATGAAATAGAAAAAGCACACCCTGATGTTTTCAACATATTGTTACAAGTATTAGACGAAGGTGTATTGACTGATAGTCTTGGAAGAAAAGTAGATTTCAAAAATTCGATAATCATTATGACTTCTAACATTGGAACTCGTGAATTGCAGACATTCGGTCGTGGCATAGGTTTCTCTACAGAAGAATCAGAAGACGAAAAAACTCAAGGAATTTTGCGTAAAGCTCTAAAAAAAGCTTTTACTCCTGAATTTCTAAACAGACTTGATGATGTTATTATTTTCAACTCTTTAGGTAAAAATGAAATTATCCAAATAGTTGATATCGAGTTGAATAAATTTATCAAAAGAGTTCAAGGAAACGGGTATTTTGTTGAATTCGAAGAACAAGTAAAAGAGTTTATTGCAGAAAAAGGACTTGATGTAAAATATGGTGCAAGACCTATAAAAAGAGCAATACAAAAATATGTTGAAGACGAAATTGCAAATATTATTATTGAACAAAATCTTCAAAAAAATGTTTCTCTTATTGTAAAACTCAATAAAGATGAAAACAAAATTTATGTTGATATTAAAAAAGACAAAGAAATAACAACAAATTAAAATATTATGTCAAATTATGATTTTACACAGGAAATGAGTAATATAAACAGCCTGATAGAGACCTGTTCAAAAAAATAGAAAAGATCTAAAACTATTAGGTATACAAGAACTCAAATCATTACTTGACGAATTAAATGACGCTAGTGCCAAACTAGACTTTTTTGCTACTAATATAGACAATCTAATAGACAAAGTAGAAGATATAATTAATGACCTTGAAGAATAAAAAAACTTCTGAAATAAAAACTTCAGAAGTTTTTTATTGACAAATTTTTAATCAATCTTTACGAATTCTGTCAATAGCTTTTTTCCAACCTGTCAGCAGACTTATACGATACATTTCGTCTATTTTAGAAGTAAAGACAGTATCTATTTTTTTTAAATTCTTTAATTCTTCCATTGTAGTAAATCCTGTTGCCAATCCTGCAACAAAAGCAGCTCCTAAAGCCGTCGTTTCGATATTTTCAGGTCTGATGACCTTTGTATTTAAAATGTCTGATTGGAATTGCATCAAAAAGTTATTTGAACTTGCGCCACCATCTACAAACAATTGATTGAGTTTTATATTTGTATCATTTTGCATTGCTTCCATCATATCATAAGTCTGATATGCCAATGATTCCAACGTAGCTCTCACAATATGTTCTTTTGTAGTATGTTGCGATAGTCCTGTAATTGCTCCCCTAACATCCATATCCCAATAAGGAGCTCCTAAACCAGAAAATGCGGGAACAAAGTAAACTCCATCATTTCCATCAAGACTCATAGCCATTTTTTCGGTTTCTCTAACATTTTTAATTATATTTAATGAATCTCTTAGCCACTTTATAGCAGCACCTGCAATAAATACACTACCTTCAACTGCATAATTTACTTTTCCATCAAGTCCCCACGCTATTGTTGTAAGCAATCCATTATTTGAATAAAAAACATTTGTTCCTGTGTTCATCAAAACGAAACATCCTGTGCCGTAAGTATTTTTTGCCATACCCGGTGATGTACAAAGCTGACCAAAAAGTGCAGACTGTTGGTCTCCTATCGGAGCAACAATGGGTATCTCGACACCAAAAATCTCTTTGTCAGTATAACCTACAATTGTTTGATTATCTACTACTTCTGGTAACATGGATTCGGAAATACTAAACAATTTTAGCAAATTAGCATCCCAATCCAACTTTTTTATGTCAAAAAGCATAGTTCTGGATGCATTTGTAAAATCTGTAACATGGGCTTTCCCTTTTGTTAAATTCCATATCAGCCAAGTATCAATAGTACCAAAAAGTAAATTTTCTGTTGCTAATTTCTCTACTGCTTCAGGAATATTTTCAAGAATCCATTCTATTTTTGTAGCAGAAAAATATGAATCAATCCACAATCCTGTTTTTTTGTTTATGTATTCTTTCCATTCTGTTTGTTTTAGGTTGTTGCATTTACTAGAAGTTCTTTTATCCTGCCAAACAATAGCGTTATATACAGGTTCATTTGTTTCTTTATCCCAGACGACTGTTGTTTCTCTTTGGTTTGTAATACCTATTCCTGCTATCTCTTTAGCATCAATTTGCATATTTACTAATAATTGTTGAGCAACATAAAACTGAACATCAATTATCTCCTTTGGGTCTTGCTCTACCCAACTATTTTGTGGATAAAAGCTGTTAAATTCTTTTTGTTCTAATCCGACAATATTGAATTCCTTATCAAAAAGAATTGCTCGACAGCTACTTGTTCCCAGGTCTAGGGCAAGAATATATTTTTTCATCTCCAAAATTTTAATTAAAGTTTAATTTACAAATTTTATTGAAACAGGGTAATTAAAAAAAGAATCGTTACCTGCTTTTATCGCTCCAATTACAGGATATATCAATGCTACAATACCTAAAGCAATTGTTGTTATTATTCCAACTAATATAAATATTAAAATAATAGATATAATCAAATAAATAAATAAACTTATCATCCAGTTTACAACTGCTTTACCGTGTTCGTCGATCAAAACACTTTTATCTTTATTAGTAAGCCACATTACTAATGGCAAAATAAAACCCAATCCTGTAAGAATAATACCAGCATATTGTGATAAATGTAAAAATACAATGAATGTTTTTTCGTCCATTCCCCAAAAAATTTTTTTAGAATTTTCAACTTTGGGTTGTTCTATCATCTTTTTGAAATTTTAAAATTATATGCCAAAAATATAGAAATATTTCTATTCTTCCAACCATCAACTTTATTTTTTGCAGAACTTAATAAAGAAAATTCATATTTGAATCCAAATGTTAATATTTGTTTTTTGGAAAGTTTATATTTAAAATCTACCCCTGCAATCAGCCCTAAGTCTATTCTATTGTACTCAAAAATTGTGTCGTTTTTTAAATATATTTTATCTGTAATATAGATATCGTTTTTATAGTCAAAGTACTTACGTTTACCGTATAACCAGTATGCGCCAAAGTAACCTAAGTAAGGAGAAACCATTACTTTTGAATCATAGTTAAGATCAAGTTGCCCTGCTACATTCTCTTCTGCAAACCCAAAAACCTTGTATCCTGATGTATAAGTATCATTAAAACTAAACCCCTTTTGTGTAAAAATTGTTTCGGCTCTTACATCCATTACTTTTCCAAAATAAAAATATGTAAGAAAGCCTGAATTTATACCTACTCTGAATTTTTGAAAAGCTTTCAACGACTCGTTATAATATTCATTGTCATATCTTACTTTTGAGGCATTAAATCCGAAAATAGGACCTAAATATATTTGCGAAAACATTACAAAACTTGCAAAAATCAATAGTAATATTAAAACGGTTTTTTTCAAGACTATGGAATATTGATATTTTATCTTGGTTTAAGGTAGTCAAATTTATCCCAAAGTTTATTAAATTCTTTTAATAATGAACTTGTAATATCACGATTATCTGTCACAATCAAATCTTCATAGTTCAACTCTTCTGCACTTCGAGTCCAATTGTAGCTGCCTGCAATTGAAATTTCTCTGTCTATCACAGCAAATTTATGATGCATATGAGCAGCTGTTTTGTCTGTCTTTATTTTCAACCCTTTTCCTAACAAATAAAAAATATCAGAACCTCTATCATATACCTTTTTGTTGTCAGTAATTATTTTTACATCAACACCTCTATAATAAGCTTCTTTAACTACTGTTGAAATTCTATTATCACTTATAGTAAAAACACAAATCAAGACTTCTTTCTTCGCATTTCGCAATTTGGCGATTATAGCATCTAAACAATCTTCTCCGGGAGAAAAATAGACTTTATACATAAGTTTTTTCTATAAAAAATATAAAAATTTCTTTTTAGGAAAAATCAAAAAACTAAATAATAGATTAAAATTTAATTATATGCAGGACAAGGATGATCTTCTTTGTAAAAATTATACATAATGTGAACCCCGGCTAATGCGTACCAATTTATATCATAAGGTACATTTTTATTTGTCAACATCGAAAAATTTGTCCAAACAAAGCTTGCTTCTATACCTATAATTACACTTTTCCAAAGAATAAATTTGAAACCACCAGTTAGAGGTAAAATAGGGGTAAATCCTTGAATCTGAGGAACAAAAGACATCATTCCAATACCTCCGGCAACAAATGGGGTATAATGTTGATTATTTCTTGAGACTCCAAATCTGTTAAAATTACGTTCATACTGAACTTTCAAATCCCAGAAAAAAAAATTCCCTGATTCTAATTTTGGAAAAGAAAAATCTGCTAAAAGCCTAACTGTTTCTTTTGAATTTAAATAATCCTCATAAGCTGCTCCAAAGGCAAAATTAGGCAATCTGCTTTCTTTATCAAAGTATTGAGCACCAGCATAAAATCCGTAAAATT
>Ga0114934_10001311_pt1 | contig 16151 bp, 11 predicted proteins | sample 4SBtaG_2_FD_99695 | JGI IMG/M metagenome (GOLD analysis project Ga0114934, IMG submission 99695) | Deep subsurface microbial communities from Kolumbo volcano to uncover new lineages of life (NeLLi) - 4SBTROV10_white metaG | ecosystem: Environmental > Aquatic > Marine > Volcanic ... | reverse complement strand
TGGGAAAATTTTCTAATATCAGAAAGGAGAAAACAAAACATTTATAAAGAGACATTTGCAAGAATGTATTTTTGGAGAACCAAACAACAACAAGAAATTGATTTTGTTGAAGAAAAAGACGGAGTAATTTATGGCTTTGAGTTTAAATGGAGAGCAAAATCAAAAATAAAATTGCCGGAAACATTTATAAAAACATATAATGCAGAAGCAAAGATAATTGACAGAAATAATTTTAGAGAATTTGTAACAATATAAATAGCCGGTGCACAACATTGTATGAAAATGATAGCATGGAGAGTTGTAAATACAAACATTTTAACCTGTATAAAATTCTGTAGTATTTTGAAATATTCGAGTTAAGCAGTCAGCTACTATTTTCATACTCACCGTTATAGCAAAATTTGAAGAACAGTACGAATTAACTAAATTAATAGTCAAATACGACAATATGACACCAAAAATAATTGGTGAATTTTTGTAGGTCCGGGTAATGGTGGAAAATAAAATGGAGACTAAATACCATTAAAAAAACGGGGTAATTCCGAAAAGCCAAATGAGTAGGGAAATTTTAGACCTTTCAGCTATTGTGGGAGTTATCTCCAACAGTAAATTTAAAACTTTTTTGATTTTGTTTGTTTCTATTCTGGACTCATAAATAACTCAGGCTATTTAGAACAGCATTGTTAAAAAATATTAAAAATTTGTATTTTAAAAAAAAAGTTTACCTTTGCAAGCAAATACTTACATACATGGAAAAGAAAAGTACAGAAATTAGGCAGGAAGAAATCAAAAAGGCGGTGCTCGATATTATCTACACAGATGGCCTGAAAAATCTTTCAACCCGCAACCTTGCCAAGCGAATTAGTATAAGTGAAGGTACTATTTTCAGGCATTTTGCAACGAAGCAGGATATTATTCTTTCTATTATCAAGGATGTTCAAATTGATTTTATCGGGTCGCTGCGCAGCATTGCAAACTCAAATGTTGAACCGGAAGAACGATTAAAGCGTTTTCTGTGTCAGACTGTTACATATCTAACAAAAAATAAAGGCATCACAATGCTTATGTTCTCCGAGGCAACACAAAATAACGATACGGTTTTAAAGGAAAACCTGCTTCAAATATTCAACAACCAAAAAAAACTGGTCAGCAAAATTATCCTTGACGGAATTACTATTGGAAATTGGGACGAGAGTATCCCCGTTGAGAATATGGCTATGCTCTACATGGGCATCCCTAGATCATTAAATATAGAGTTGGTGCTAAACGATGGCGAATTTTACATCGATAACTTTTGTAGTAAAATGATGCAACTGATAAACAAAATATTGAGTAAATAATTTTTCTTAACCATTATGTAAGTAAATACTTGCTTTAAGTAATTCAAAAATATAATTAATATGAAATCGAAAATCAGAATTTTGCTACTACTTTTTGGACTTATTACTGCACATGGTTTTGCGCAGGGAGTTCGAAATATCAGTGTGCTGTTTGATTCGCTGAAGGTCAATCCGGTAACTCTGGGACAACGATTTGCAGCCGATAAAGCTTTGCAATACAAAAAGATTGCAACGGGAAACCTTTATCCGGAACTCTTTGCTTTTGGGAAATACGATTACTCAAGTTCCCCTGCCGCCATGTCACCGGTTCCGCCTAACGATTTAATTCAAATGGTTAAAGACCATTCAGCGGCCCAACCGTTTAGCGAGAATATTTTACGAGGCGGGGTCAATGTGTCGATGCCTCTGTTTGTAAAGGCGGTTTATACTTCGGCTGCCAAAGCACAAAAAATGTACGAGGCGGCCTCACTGAAAGCCGATATTGATTTGCAAAAAAATGAAGCCATTCTTGTTGGAGCCAATGCGAACCTTATTTACATGCAAAACCTTGAGGCTGCCATTCAAAGCAAGCGTAAATCGCTTGAAAAGATGAAAGAACTTATCACCCTAAAAGTGAACAACGGTAGGGCGCCCGAGTCGGCTTTATTGGTTATGAATGCAAACATCAACGAATTGAAACTTAATCTGTCGCAGCTTCAAATTAAGAAAGAAAAAGTGCGTGCCACCATTTATGCCTTAACAAATATTCAGTTGGACAGTGCTGTAACCTTGACCCAAAATGCAAAATTTGTAAATGGCGATTTTGTGGTGTTGCAACCGCTTGAAAAAACGATTGAAGCTAGCCGTTTAAGTGTACGGGCTGAAAAGGAAAAACTTTACCCGTCACTCGTTGCTCAGGCAAACTATGTTTACAATCACGGTCAATCGTACAATAACAATAAAATAATAAACAACGATTACACCACTGCCGGGTTAACACTAAAAATACCGATTTTTGGAAAGCCACAATATTCAAAAATAAAACTTAAAAATATTGAACTTGAAGAGCAGAAAAATGAACTCGAAAAGATGCGCCTTGAAATTACGGCCCAGGCAAATCAACTTGAAAAAAGCCTGAATATCATCAATAAATCAATTCAGTTAAATGAAAGTTCTATTCAATCGAAACAGAAACTGCTCAACATTGCCAAAGAATCCTATTTAAAGGATCGGATGACCGTTGAAGATTACCTGAAGTATGAAGACGATTTGCTTTTTGAGAAAGCCAAACTTTATCAAACACAAGCCCAACGCTGGCAGACATTGATGCAACTGGCTGTAATTTATGGAAATAACATTGAAAACTTAGTAAAATAATATAAATATGAAAAAGAAAATCATTTGGACAATCGTAGTTCTTGCCATTATTGTTGCAGGAATAGCCCTGATTAAAATCAGGAAAAGCAAAGAAAATAAACTTCCCGTAGCAAAATCCTATGCCATGGTGGTTTCAACCATTAAACCCAATCTTAGTAAGGTTCAACTAACGCTGCCCTACATTGGCTTAATAGAAAATGATGCTGATGTAATGCTTTCCACCAAAATTTCTGGAAGGGTTGAATACTTAAAAGCTAGCGGCTCAAAGGTTAAAAAGGGCGATATCATTGCTAAACTTGATGAAACTGACATCCGAAGTAATATAAATAGTGTTGAAGCTCAAATTAATGCGACCAATACTGCACTTAACAATCTAAAATCCAAGCATAAAAGAACATTGGAGTTGTTGGCAGTGAAAGGCGCCAGTATTGAGCAATCGCAAACCGAGGAAAGCAAAATTGCCGGCCTTGAAGCGCAACTGGAATCGTTGAAACAAAAACGCAACGAGTCCAACAATATGTTAAGCTACGCAGTGATAACCGCCCCGGTTTCTGGAACGCTCTCTAAAACAATGGTGAATACAGGCGACATAGCTATGCCTGGTCACCCGGTAGCAACCATCAGCGCAGGTAATGGTTATTTTTTACTTGTGAGAGTGCCATCCGACATTTCTGTTCGTGCCGTAAAATACAAAGGGCAGCAATATGATGCCATTCCGCTCAACAGCACTTTCAACGGACTTGACGAGTACAAGGTTAATCTTAGCAACCAAAACCTGACTACTGGCTCCAAAGAACAAGTGGATGTGGTGATATTCGATGGCGAAGGCATTAAACTGCCTCACGATGCCATTCTAAACCGTAACGGCAAAAGTTATGTGATGATTGTAAATGGCAAAAAAGCAGAATCCCATGAGGTAAACATCCTCCAAAGCGGAGAAGATGGGCTTGTGGTTGACAATAAAGATTTACTTAATAAGCAATTGGTCGTTGCCAAACAAGATGTGCTGTTAAGATTAGTCAGTGGCAGTCTATTAAAAATTAAAAACTAAAAGTCATGTTTAAATATTTTTATAACAGGCCTTACACGCTTTATTCATTATTGGCGGCCTTATTAATTTTGGGAATTGTAGGTTTAGTGGACTTACCCAAGAACCTTTTCCCCGATGCCAATCCTCCACAGGTAGTCGTGATTACTCAAGTGCCGGGGGCTACGGCACAAGTGGCTGCTAACACCGTGTCGAAACCCATCGAGCAGGAAATTTCGCGCTTGGGTTTGGTAACCGATGTAAGTTCTATCAATGTAGCCAATTTTTCCATTGTAAAAGTCGAATTTGGTTACAAAAAAGGTTTAAACGAAGCCGCTGTGGATGTGGCCAATGCCTTATCTATTGCTAAAAGCAATTTGCCCCAAAATGTTAATCCATCGATTTATACCACCGGCGATTTTACTTTACCGGTTGATGTTATTTCTATTTCGCCTAAAAACAGCAAAATGAACCTGGGAGATATTCGTAAAGTAGCTGATAATTTCATTAAACCGTATTTGTTAAGTAACCCGAAGATTGGAAATGTTGAAGTTTTTGGAGGCTATAAAGGAGCTATCAACATTGAACTCGACCCTTTTAAAGCTAAAAAATACGGTATCGATTTCGATAAGGTGGCCATGGCGCTTAAGGTATTAAACAGGGATATACCAATTGGGTTTATAAAAAGTAAAAACAGTTTCTACACCATTACCTATTATGGTGAAAAAGATGAAATTGAACGCATTAAACAAATCAACTTGATGCCTAATGTAAAACTGGGCGATGTGGCCGATGTAAACTGGGGCTATTCAAAACGCACCAGCGGATATATTGGCAATGGGAAATCTGCTATTGCACTCGCTATTCAGCGCGCCCCAAAAGGAAGTGTGCTTGATGTAAGCAAGGCGGCCCGTGCCGAGATGAAAAAGCTGGAACAGCAATATCCCAATATTAATTTTGAAATCTCCGATACTCAGCGTAATCTTATTGAATTGGCCAACTCCAATATGCTGGGAGCACTCAGGGATGCCATCATTTTTACCCTTTTGGTCATTCTTTTTTTTCTTGGCAATTTCAAGGCTATTGGTGCCGCCGCTTTGTCAATCCCTATGGTTTTCTTTTCAACCATTGCCATCATCTGGTTGATAGGGGGCGAACTCAACATTGTAATTTACACGGCCATTATCCTCTCGTTGGGAATGCTTGCCGATGATGCTGTGGTGGTGCTGGAAAATGTGGAGCGACACCTGAAAGAACTAAAAGAAGATTTAAACATGGCTATTATAAACGGAACCAAAGAAGTTATTGCGCCTATAGGATCCGGTACTTTGGCTACCACCCTAGTTGTGTTCCCACTGATGTTTGTCGGAGGATTTTCCGAAAAAATATTCAAACCACTAGTCTTTACCTTAATCATTGCCATGCTGGTTTCATACTTTCTCTCTATTACATTCATCCCGTTGATTTTGAAGTGGATGTTGAAAAACGGAACTGGGAAAAGTAAAATCGAAAAATGGTTCGACAAGGTGTATGATTATTCTTTTGGCAGATTAAAAATACCTTACCTGAATGTGTTGAAGTTTTCCAATGGAAAGCACAAACTTTGGAGAAGGATATTGTTATCAGTTGGCGTTGTAGTATTACTAATTATCAGTGTGAAAACAGTAATGCCTACTATCGGTGCGGATGCCATGCCCCCCATGGATAGCGGTATTATAAAAGCGCAGGTGGCGTTTAGTTCAAACGAAACGGTAAACATCGCCGAAAAGAAAATTCGTCCTTTACTGGAATGGTTGCACCAGCAGCCCTGGGTAGAAAAAAGTTCGGTAGCCTTCGGTAGTGAACCCGGCGTGTTGAGTTTGGGTAGCGGAAACCTTCCTGCCGAAGCCACCATCACCATTGACTGTGTAGACCGTTTCAGACGCAAACAGTCGATATGGGCATTAGAAGATACTATTCGTGATCGTATTGCACAACTCAAAGGGGTGAAACGCAATGATGTGATTGACTTTGGCTCTACTGCCCGGTCCTCCATTAAGGCACCGGTGGATGTGCGTTTAAAATCACCGGTTGTTAATGGGTTGAGTGAAAAATCACACGAGGTACAAGATGCCATTAAAAGCATAAAGGGGCTTACCTCGGTTTCTATCGGTTGGGACAAGGATTTTAGCGAAATTGTGTTGGATATTGACGAAAATAAGGCGCTAAGTTATGGCGTAAATCCTTACCAAATTGCTATGCAGATTCCGGTCAAAGGACAGGTGGTCGGACTTGTTTCCAACATGCAATCGATGAATACACAACCTGTGCGTTTGTATTTGAAAGGGAAATACAGCGAAAACGAACAAACCCTTCGTTTGCTGCCCATTAAAACAAAAATGGGAGATATTCCGCTGGAACAATTGGCAAAAATTTCAAAGGGTTTGACCTATGCCAAAATCGAACGAGATAAAATGCTGTACAGTATAGATATCAAAGGTTACCGTTCGAAACGTCCCGTCACGCACTTAACTGATGACGCTGAGGCTGCTCTTGTAAATATCAAAAGTGATAACGATGTTATTCTCAGCCAGGAAGGCGATATAGCTTCGATTAATGATAGCTCCCAGAGGATGATGAAAGCTATTGGTCTGGGAATTCTTTTACTCACCATGGGGCTTGTGGCCATTTATCGTTCGGTACGTATGGCGATTATCATGATTATGGTTCTTCCGCTTTCGTTGATTGGCGCTGTCTGGGGAATGCTTATCTTTAATAAACCCACTTGTATGCCAAGTATGCTGGGAATATTGCTGCTCTTTGCCATCATCATTAAGAATGCGGTGCTGCTGATTGATTTTTACCAGAAACATCGTGAGTCAGGTGAAACGCCATTTGAAAGTGCAATGGAAAGCGTAAAAGTGCGTTACCGTCCGATAATGATGACCGCCTTTGCTACCATCGCCGGTATGATTCCGATTGCAGCCGAACAGGCTATAGGCCTAGAACGCATGAGCCCGATGGCCGATGTAGCCATAGGTGGCTTGCTTATTGGAACTTTATTGACTTTGATATTCGTTCCGATGTATGCTTATATATTTGATAAAAAGAAAGTTAAGCCTTTAAAAGAAGTAAGTGAATAACAATAAATGAGTCCAGTCTAAAAACAAACAAAATCAACTTCAGGATTGGTGGAAAATGATTATTTAGGAAAGTTTAGAATTAAGCTATGTGCTGTTTAAAGAAAACAGCAGACTCCAATTGGAAATAAAAAAAGCGGTCAAAAGACCGCTTTTTATTAATAAAACTTTTATGTATGTTATTCCTTTACAAATTTTACTTTTTGAGTATCATTTCCGTTAGTTACAGTAATAAAATAAACGCCGGCAGATAATGCACTGACATTAATCCGATTCATAGTTTGAGTCAATTGTCCACTTTGGATTGGTTGTCCCAAAAGATTGATAATTTGATATGAACCGGGTTGTGTTGTTCTTATAAACAAATCATTGTTAGCCGGGTTTGGATAAATGGCTACATTTATTGGATTTTCAACTGTGGCAGATACAACCGTTGCCATATCAATTTTTGCTGCCTGAACAATTTCGTCTGTTGCCGCATCTTGTAAGAAAACAACCAAGTCACAATTATTTTTTACCCAAGAAGGATCTAATGAAAAAGTAACCGTTTGTGTTTGCGTAGTCTGAGATGAAAAGTCTAAGCTCGTTCCATTAGCATCTGGTAACATTAAGCGTTCCACAAAATCCAATTCTGTTTGTCCTTGCCATGATTCAGGAATATTAGATTCGGTAACAACAGTGTATAATTTTTTGACACCCGGAAAATATGCTGACATTTGTTCCATATCAATTTGAACAGAATAATCATAGGTTCCGGTTTGAGTAGGGGTTAGGTCAATAGTGAAAAGAGCACTTTTTGCTTTACGTTGCAAATACATTTGGTGATAACTAGGATAGAGACTTGTTGTATGATTGCCACCTTCTACTCTTAATACACCATCGGCTATTCCCGTTGGGAATCCTGTAATATTGTAATGACTTATTCTTAAGTCACTTTCGGTTGTAACATAGTTGTCACCATTATGATATTCAATACTGGCTGCTGAGTCACCATTAGTTTCCATATCTTCGCATGCCATGGCTGCACCGGGACAGTATTGACACCATGTTCCGGTTCCAACTTCAAAAACTACCCAGTTACGGTTTACACCGCCTGGAACAATTACATTAGCATCATTTGAAGATGGTGAATAACCAAGTCCGTTATATTGTGCGCGAACATTGTATGTATATGTTTGTGGATACGGATTAGCATCCGTATAAGTTGTATCGGTAAGACCTTGAACAAGTACATTATTGTTAGCAGTTAAAAGATAAGAATACGGTGTTGTTGTGGGAGCTGTCCACGACAAATTTACATCCGGGTTATTGTAGGTTGCTGTTAGATTAATTGGTGATTCAGGAACCGGCATTTGATTAAAAACTACATCGTCAATATACATTCCTGAATTAGCGCCATCAGACAAACCATAAAAATCGGCAGCGTCAAGCTTATGAGTTGTACCATCACCAAATGAACCACCACTCCATTTCCAGGAAACGATTTCATTGCTGTCAAGATACATCGTAGCAAAATCATCATCTACATCAATAATGAAGTTTACATGATACCATTGATCAAAATTAAAATTAAACCCCGCAGCACTGTCAGCGCCGGCATCAACTTTTGCAGTTCCTGCCGGTTGGAAAGTAATCTGAAAACCCCACTGGCTATTTGAACCATTAAAATCTTGAAGCAAATTAAAATAGCCCATATGTCCACTTTCAATAAATACTTCAAATGCTAATTGATAACGACCGGTTGTTTTGTCGTTTAACTTTAAAACAAGGTCATTGTCATTCTGTATATAGGCTGAGTTGGCACCGCTAAATGCTTGTGTTGTAGAAACAATAGCATCGGTAGCACTACCGGGAGCATTGTCCCATGTAGTCCATAAAGTTGAATTTTGCTGGGCTACATAACCGCTGGCTGTGTCGCTGTCAAAATTGTCAGATGAAATTAATGTTTGAGCAGAAAGCCCCAGACTTAAAATAAGCCCTGTCAGAATAAAAGTAATTTTTTTCATTTTTATTATTTTTAATTATGTGAACAAAAGTAATTAAATTTCCATTAATATCCATTAATATCAAAAGAATCTTTCATTTGTAGATTATTTGTAGTATAATTTTTAATTATCTTTGTAGCCCTTTTATAATTTTATGTGGATAAAAATTGCACGGTTAATACTTAGGAATAAGGCAGTTATGCTGTCTTTGATTGGTGTATTTACTGTGTTCATGGCTTACAGGGGATCACATACTAAGCTATCGTACGAATATGCGAGTATGTTACCAAAGAAAGATACTGCATACAAAGAATATAATTATTTTAAATCACTTTTTGGGGAGGAAGCTAATGTCTTTGTGATTGGATATAGGGATACAAATTTTTTTAAGATTAATAAGTTTAAAGAGTTAAGAAAGTTAACGGACTCCATAAAAAAAATTAAGGGTATAACAGGATTACTGGATGTTCCACATGTCATGACAATAGAAAAGGATACAAAAGACAAAAAATTTATAATTGTCCCGGTTTTTCCTGATAGTATTTCATCACAAGAAGCTTTAGACTCGTTAGGACAGGAAGTTTTTAATCTGCCGTTTTATAAAGATTTGTTATTTAATGACACTTCTCAGGTGTTTCTGACAGCAATTACTTTTGAAAAAAAATTGATTGATAGTAAGGAGAGAATTCATGTTATTGATAATATTAAGGAGCGATTTGATGCTTTTGGGAAAAAATACCGATTAAATGTACATTATTCCGGTTTGCCTTTTATAAGAACTGCTATCTCTGAGAAAATACAAAAAGAAATGAGACTGTTTATTGTTCTGGCATTATTGATTACCATATTAATATTGTTTTTCTTTTTCCGATCTTTCCGCGTTGTGTTTTTTTCTCTTATTGTTGTTGGAATTAGTATTGTTTGGGTATTGGGGACCATGGATTTGCTGCATTATAAAATTACGATTTTAACCGCCATGCTTCCCCCATTAATTATTGTGATTGGCATACCGAATATAATCTATTTATTGAATCATTATTTTTTAGAATATAAAAAACATAATAATAAGATTAAAGCCCTACACCGAACGATACATAAAACGGGTAATGCCATTTTTCTTACCAATTTAACGACGGCTGCCGGATTTGGCACCTTTATTATCACAAACAGTAAAATATTACAAGAATTTGGTATCGTTTCATTTTTTAACATTCTTGGCTTATTTATCCTTACAATTATTTTAATTCCTACTTTTTATAGTTTTACAGGTCGTCCTAAGGCACGACATATAAAGCATCTAAACAGTCGATTTTCTTCATGGTTTCTTGGCTTTTTATCTAAAGTAATTACACGATTTCGAGGATGGATTTATTGGGCAACAGTAGTTATTGTCTTAGTAGCTATTTTAGGGATTTACAAGATGAAAATTTTGGGTTATATGGTAGATGACATACCTCATCATGATGAGGTATATGTGGACTTGAAATTTTTCGAAAAATATTTTCATGGGGTATTGCCTATTGAGATAATGATTGATACCCAAAAGAAAAATGGTGTTTTGAATCTGAGAAATATCAAAAAGATTGATAAACTACAAAAGCGTTTGGCTACTTATCCCGAATTATCGCGACCTGTGTCGTATGCGGAGGTTATTAAGTTTTCAAAACAAGCTTATTATAATGGGAACCCATCATTTTATAAGGTGCCAAATGGCATGGAGAAGAATTTTATTCTGTCGTATGCAGCCAAGGCCAAGGGTCAAAAAAAACTGGTAAAATCGTTTGTAGATAGTACGAAACAAAAAGCCCGTGTAAGTATTCAGGTTGCTGATATTGGAACACAAAGGATGAAGCCCTTGATACAAAACATTAAAACAGAGATTGATAGTGTTTTTTCGCCGGAGAAATATAAAATAATAATCACAGGGATGAGTGTAATCTATATGAAAGGGATGCATTATCTGATTAACAATTTATTTATGAGTGTATCTTTGGCAATTTTGCTGATTGCTGTTTTTATGTCTCTATTGTTTGGGTCGTTCCGTATGGTGCTTATATCAATGTTGCCCAATTTGATTCCGCTTTTACTTACAGCAGGCATGATGGGCTATTTCGGCGTCCCGTTGAAGCCGTCCACAATTCTAGTGTTTAGTATTGCTTTAGGTATTTCTGTAGATGACACCATTCATTTCTTAACAGAATATCGACAAGAACTTCGTCAATACGAGTGGGATATCAGTAAATCAGTATCGGAAGCATTACAACATGTAGGCATTAGTATGCTTCAGACCTCTATTGTCTTATTCTTTGGTTTTTCTATTTTTATTTTGTCTGATTTTGGAGGCACTATAGCATTAGGATTGCTAGTTTCATTTACTTTATTAGTTGCCATGATTACCAATTTATTCCTGTTGCCGGCATTGTTGCTTTCATTTGAGCGATATATTACAACCAAAGCATTTGCAGAGCCGATGCTTAGTATTTTCAATGAAGAAGAAGATATTGAGCTGGATGAGTTGTAGAACTCCCCTATAGTGAAATCGTGATAATATTATTTATAACACCTGATTATCCAAAAAAGGATTTGTTTTAATCTCAATACCAATGGTGGTTTCCGGTCCGTGACCTGGAAAAACTTGCGTTTCTTCGGGCAAGGTCAATAATTTTTTATGAATTCCGTTAAGTAAATCATCGAGGTTTCCTCCGGGGAGGTCTGTCCTGCCAATAGAACCATTGAACAAAACATCGCCCACGATGGCCATTTTATTTTTTTCGTTATAGAAAATTACGCTCCCTTCTGAGTGTCCCGGTAGGTGAGTAACCTGAAATAAGGCGTTGCCGATACCAATCGTTTCTTTGTCGCTCAAATGATAACCGATAACCGGTGGTTTTGATATTTCAATACCATAGCCTTGAGCATATTCCGGTGCACTGTTAATCATTTTTTGTGCTTCGGGGTGTGCATAAAGTGGTAGTCTAAAGGTATCCATAAAAAAATTAACACCACAGATATGGTCAAAATGACCGTGTGTCAGTAAAATCATTTTGGGACTTAAACCATTTTCTGTAATAAATGATTTTATTCTGTTGTTTTCGTCATCCGAACTGTTTCCGGGATCTACAATTGCACAAGTTTTTGTGTTGTCAACCAAGATATAAGTGTTCTCTTGAAACGAATTGAAAATAAAACGGTAAACTTTCATCATAAATTATTCTTTTCCTTTTAACATGGGGACAAATGCGAATTGTCCATATTTTTTAACTTCAAAATTTGTTGTGTCCAGTTTCTTAAATGTTGTCATAATTTGTGTGTTGCTACTGGTAATTGGGACCACCAATATGCCACCTATATCTAATTGTTTTAATAGCTCATCAGGTACAGAGGGGGCGGCGGCAGTAATCAAAATCTTGTTGAATGGTGCATAAATCGGGAGTCCTTTATAGCCATCGCCATAAAATAGGTGAGCTTTCAGTTTCAATTTTCTAAATAAAAAATTTGTTTTTTCATAGAGGGCTTGATGTCTTTCAATACTGTAAACTTTAGCGCCCATTTTAAGGAGTATGGCTGCTTGATAACCTGAACCGGTGCCAATTTCCAAAACTTTATCGCCGGATTTAATTTGTAGCAGTTGAGTTTGAAATGCGACGGTGTAGGGTTGAGAAATAGTTTGTTCTTTGTCAATGGGAAGTGGTTTATTATCATAAGCATGTTCAACATACATTGGGTTTACAAAATAATGGCGCGGTAATGTCGTCATTGCAGACAATACTTTATTATCTTTAATTCCCTCATGTTTAAGTAGTTCAACAAGTTTTTGCCGTTTCCCTTGCAAAAGAAAATTATCGTTAATAACCATGTTTAAAAATTGAGAATAAAAGTACTTTAAAATATTAACATTAGCTTATTTTTGTGTAAAATAAATTGTGTGTATGATGAAAGTAGGTATTATTGGCGTAGGACATCTCGGCAAAATTCATTTAAAGATTTTGTTGGGTATGAAGCAAGTTGAAGTTGTAGGTTTTTATGATATTAACAAACAGATAGCATCGGAAGTGTCTTCAAATTTTGGTGTTACGGATTTTCCAACGATGGAATCATTGATTGACAGCGTGGATATGGTGGATGTCGTGGCGCCAACTACTTCACACTATGAAATAGCACTTAAAGTTATTAAATCATCTAAACATGTTTTTATTGAAAAACCTTTGGCAGCAAGTGTTGAAGAGGCAAAAGAGTTAGTTAAGTTAGCCCACGAGGCCAAGGTGAAAATTCAAGTAGGACTTGTAGAGCGATTTAATCCTGCATTTATTGCAGCAGCTGACAATATTGAGAACCCGATGTTTATTGAGAATCACCGTTTGGCATTGTTTAATCCAAGGGGAACAGATGTGTCGGTGGTGATGGATTTGATGATACACGATTTGGATATTGTATTGCATACGGTCAAATCATCAGTCAAACGCATCAGTGCCAGTGGTGTCGCAGTAGTAAGTGATACTCCTGATATAGCAAATGCCCGAATAGAATTTGACAACGGATGTGTGGCCAATTTAACTGCTAGCCGCATGTCGATGAAAAATATGCGAAAAACGCGTTTTTTCCAAAAAGATGCTTATGTGTCGGTAGATTTTCTGAACAAGAAAACGGAGGTTATCAAAATGAAACAAGTGGAGCAGGAGAGCGACCCGTTGGCAATGTATATTAACCTGAAAGAAAAAGGTATTAAACAAATCTATTACCTTAATCCGGAGGTCAAAGAAAATAATGCTATAGAGCAGGAATTAACTGCTTTTTTACATGCAATAGAAACCGACACTATGCCACCGGTTACTATAGAAGATGGCTATGATGCACTTTCCGTGGCGCAAAAAATAGTTGAGAAAATTAAAATGAACTGTGTTACTTCCGAATAAGTTCCCGACAAACACACTATCTGACAAAATAATTCGTTAATCTTTCAAAACTAAACCATATTTGTGTATAAATATATCATTAACTTATTTTTAGTTTTTTTTGTTTTTTGGCTTTCCGGATGTGATATTATAAATCCATCGGAAGAGGTGCCTGCCTATATTAAAATTGATTCTGTAACATTGACGCAACCGAGTTCGGCCTATCATACTACCGAGAAAATTACCGATGTATGGATAAATTTAGACGGACAAAAGATGGGGGTCTATCAATTGCCTGCAAAATTTCCTGTAATTGCAGAAGGCAAACATCATATTACTATTAGAGCAGGTATCAAGGACAATGGTATTAGTGCGAGCCGTATTATTTATCCTTTTTATTCTTTTTTTGAGTTGGATACCGATTTTGTGCCTCAGCAGACTATTAATATTACGCCTAATTTTAAATATCAAGATGGGTTAAATAAGTGGATTGAAACTTTTGAGGATCCTGGATATAAGTTAGAATTGACTCCAAAAAGTGATACCACGCTGGTACGGATACCCGATCCACGCGATTCGTCAGAAAGTGTGGGTGCATTTTATTTGAGCCCCGAAAGAAAAGTTTTTCAGTGTGCAACGACCGATTTTTTCCCGCTTACCTATAATGCCGGCGGCATTTTTTTGGAATTGGATTATATGAATGATCAGGAATTTGTGGTGGGATTGTTTATCAACAAACCGAATCAAACCATTGAGACACCGGTAATATACATAAACCCACATCCCGATTCGTTTAATAAAATTTACATTAATTTATTGTATATTATAAGTCAAAATCCGGATGCTATTGACTACAAATTGTTTATAGGGGCGGAAAAAGTTGATTCTTTAGATAATCCCAAGGTATATTTTGATAATCTAACTTTGATATATCCGTAACCAATGAAAAATATAAGACAAAAACGACAAATAATTTTATATATTTTATTTGACATATTGTCGGCTATATCTGCATGGACGGGGTTTTATCTTTTCAGAAAAATAGTTATTGAGCCAGAGAAATTTGGTTACAAAATCCCAATTACTTTCAATGAGACATACTATAAGGCTTTGGTGCTTTTACCTGTTTTGTGGGTTGTATTTTATTTTCTTTTTGGTCATTATAAAAATGTGTATCAACGGTCGCGGTTGAAAGAATTATGGCAGACACTGTCAATGAGTATTATTGGTGTAACGATGATTTTCTTTGGGTTAATACTAGACGACTTTGTGAGTAGTTATACGAATTATTATAGTTCATTCTTAGTTTTATTAGTGTTACATTTTGGATTGACATATTTGCCGAGAATGATAATAACGACGGTAACAAATCATCGGATTCAAAACCAGAAAATCAGATTTAAAACACTGATGATTGGGAGTAACGAGAAAGCAGTACAATTATTGAATAAAATTAAAATGCAGAAGAAATCTGCTGGTTATCAGTTTTTAGGTTTTGTGCCGGTTTATGAGCAGAAAGCATATCTTTTAGAAAAAGAAATGCCACGAATTGGTCGGTTAAATGAATTGTATGATATTATTAAAAGTAATGATATTGAGGAGGTAATAATAGCTATAGAAACTAAGGAACAAGACAAAATTGAGGATATTATTAATAAAATTGATGGATTGAAAGTGAATGTTAAAATTATTCCTACCATGTATGATGTCTTGACAGGAAAAGTTCGCATGTCATCGTTATATGGAGAGCCATTGATACAAATTTCTCAAGAGCTATTGCCAGACTGGGAAGCCAACTTAAAAAGGATAATCGATATCTTTTTTTCTGTTGTGGCAATGGTTGTTTTATTGCCGATATATGTATTCTTAATGATTGGCGTAAAACTTTCATCCAAGGGACCTGTCTTCTTCTTACAGGAGCGAATAGGACGATATGGAAAACCATTTAATATTGTTAAATTCCGAACAATGTATGTTGGTTCTGAAGTTAATGGCCCGGCACTTTCAAGTAAGAATGATAAACGAATTACACCTTTTGGGTTGTTTCTTAGAAAAATGCGTTTTGATGAATTACCTCAGTTTTGGAATGTCATAAAAGGGGATATGTCTTTAGTTGGCCCTCGTCCGGAAAGACAATATTTTATTAATCAGATTGTTAAAAAAGCGCCACATTACATTCATTTACAGAAAGTAAGACCGGGTATTACTTCGTGGGGACAGGTGAAATTCGGTTATGCCGAGAATGTAGATGAAATGATTGCTCGACTAAACTATGATATTGTTTACATAGAGAATATGTCGCTCTATGTTGATTTTAAAATTCTGATATATACTGTTTTAATTGTTATTAAAGGCAAAGGAAAGTAATTTATACAAGCCTCCTAACCCGCATTATCATTTTTTAATGCCGCTGACTGTACGCTACTATTCAG
>Ga0114934_10001310_pt1 | contig 16163 bp, 10 predicted proteins | sample 4SBtaG_2_FD_99695 | JGI IMG/M metagenome (GOLD analysis project Ga0114934, IMG submission 99695) | Deep subsurface microbial communities from Kolumbo volcano to uncover new lineages of life (NeLLi) - 4SBTROV10_white metaG | ecosystem: Environmental > Aquatic > Marine > Volcanic ... | reverse complement strand
GCTTTCCAAAATTTTCTCTTTAAGCCGGTTCATTAACGCCTCATTTTTTTCGGACGTTACCACATTGACCATTCGCTGGCCGGTGTGCTTCCCTTCACGAATGACTAAGTGCCGCCAGAAGCCGGTGTGACTGGCCGTACTCCAGGGCTTTTCGCCGGATTCCCGAGCAAATTTCTTTACGAGATTGAGAAGCCCATTGCTTTCCGGCGATTGGAGGTAACAGGTGTCAATGTCCACGATTTTGTCGTAGCGGCGAGGGACATGAAGTCCCAGAGCAAAATCCTTGGGTTTTTCATCCTGTTCCTGATTCGAAAGCAGCCAGCGTTTATCCGAAAAAGAGAATTCCATTTTATTGCGGTAAAAAAACACATCCGGCGAAGACAATGTGGGTTGAACAGAAACTGCGTAAAACCCGCCGATGCGCTGAAGGCTGTCTCGTACAATTTTCTGTTTGAACTGCAACTGCTGGCTGTAGTCCACGTTTTGCCATTTGCACCCTCCGCACACGCCAAAGTGGGCACATTTCGGGGGAACTTCGTAGTCAGCCGGTTTGAGAACATCCAAAACCCGTGCCGTCAAATAGTCCGATTTTTTCTTCATCACTCGGGCGCGCACCGTTTGGCCAGGCAGGCCTTTTTCCACAAACACCACGACCCCGTCTATCCGAGCCACGCCCAACCCACCATAGGCTACATCCTCTATTTTAAGGACAATTTCCTCGCCTTTTCGCAAGAGCTTTTCCCTATTCCTATAATTTTCAAAACTGCGAAGGCCTGGAACCTTCACAAAGGCTCGACAATTCAGATAATAGAATAAGAAATAATGGAGGGAGATGCAAGGGGAAAGTGGAGGGTACGATCGTTACCCGTATCAAAAAGCGGAATCCGCCTAAGAAATAATCCTGACTTATCTTATTTTTTAAAGGGTTACCATTAGCTGAATCCCTGTTCGCCGATTTTCAACCCCCTGCAGGGGTTATTGATTCAATTTTTCAACAGCCGTTTGAGCTTCTTTTATTCCAGGTACCAGTAATTTGGGTTCAAATTATCAAGGAATCCAAAACCCATCGCATACCCCTTAAAAGCGATCCTTATGTGTTTGGACCCCTCGGCGCTATTGACCAAATCAATCAAACCCTAAATTTTTAGGCCAGGTTTACGCTTAGTATTATGTAACTTCATATAAAACAATGCATCATTTTTTTCTTTGTCCCTACAGAATTACCGTATCCGCCTTTTTGTATCCAAAGGCTTAGCTTTTATGGATAACGCATCTGCCACAAGATAATGAAATGCTTCCGGCGCTGATGTTCCCCTTAACCAAATTCCTTTTCCCTCTCTTCTCGTCATTTCCGTTGTTACTCTTTGTTGAACCAACACACTTATAACTATGCTCCCTTTTATACGCTTGTCTAATTGATGATGATTGGGACGCAGACCTAATTCGCTTTTCATAGAGCGAAAACCGTCCTCTACATCTGTCAAGGTCATATATAAATTCCATATCTCAAGCCCTGTCATATCCTTTATGCTGGTGTGCAAATACTAACCCCCGCTAAATCGAGCATCCATCTTTTCTATATCCTTTACCCGCCAACTAATATCGGTTCCTTCGCCGTTTTCCTCTTGGATGGAACTATCATAAAGATCAGCCACGCGTGCATGCTTTTGCTTTAGACAACCTACGCGTTCCAATACTTTGGAATATTTCTTCGTTCCCAGCTTTTTATGTAGACCCTCTTTGGCATATTTTAAATCGGCTTCAAAACGCTCGGTGAAACGCGTGCGCATGGAATACTCCTTTTTTCTCTTTAAATCGCTCCGGCAATAAAGGATTGTCTCATCTTCTTGCCTGAGCCTTATGGCTTCTACCTTGCCCTGATGCGTTTCCCTAATGCTAACATATCCCGCTCCTGGTGTCTCTGACAATGGTTTGTTACGGACTACCACTATATAATCATCTCCTCGAGATTTTATTAATTTAATATTTTCTTCTGTGGCTATGCCCGCATCCAAAATAAATACCTTTTTACTCTTGCTTTCTAAACCGCCATCGAAACGATCCAATACTTCTTGAAAGCTCTTTGGCCCGCTTATGTTGCCTTTAAATATCGCTCTATAGCTTCCTGATTCTCTATAAGCGAATCCGATACCTGGCAAGCCCACTGGCCGGATGCAGCATCCTTCCTATGATCAATAACTTAGCTGTTTTTATCTGCTTATCCGTAAATTTTAATTTTTTAAGTATCTCCTCAAAACCAATCTCTTTTAGCATTTCACTGGAGACATAATCTCCGCCTATACTGCGCAAGTTACCTGTCTTTACAGAGTTTATATCAATCTCGGCGAATTCTTTTCCCCCTTTTCAGGTTTATTATACTGATTTAGTTTCTTTCTTATCAATAAATTAGCATAATGATTAGCAAAAGATTCGATTTCGGGTTCAATTTCAAAAAGAGCATTTTGACCATTCATAATTTCTTCGATTCTATTGGCTGATAATTTCCATTTTTCTCTATGGATAGATAACTTAGCCAGGTTACGCAGCACTCTTCGTCTGGGTCCCTCATCGGCTCGGTAAGATTCAACCAAAAGGTGATTGAAATACTTATTATTCTGTTGCCTTGTTTCTCTAATAAACACGCTTAAATATTACGAATATAAAAGACAAAGCCAACAATATATATATTTATCTTCAGTCACTACTTCGACATTCTAAAATTCATTTCCATAAAAACCATCTATTACCAATCGTAAGAAGCTAATTTTTATCAATTCTGCCTCATCTGCGTTAAATTTGGGTTAAAATAATTATAGGAAAAGCAGCGCTCATTTTTTAGAAAACGCGTCCGACTATCGAATAAAAAGCGTGCCGAAAAAACTTGGGCCGAAGAACTAAACCCTCGACTGCAATTCGATAGCCCAGTTAGTTTAAGGAAATCAACAAGGCGCAGCCAAAGGATTTACAGCGGAAAAAAGAGGCGGCAAGTGTTAAAACCCTGTTTGGCATTTGCGGCTGAACTGAAATTGGTAGCTAATTCACGGTTCCGCACCTGTTCAACGCACGCGTCGAACAGGATTATTCTTTTTGAAGTGAAATCACTTGCGTCCTGCAGAAATAAACTCGCCAAGGTGAAAATGGTAACAATTTGACCTGTCAACTTTATTGTAGAAATTTAGATTAAATCAAAAGGGGCAATGGAATCATCTTCCATTGCCCCTTTAATAGAAAATGATCATGGTTAGGTCAACGCGTGCTCATTTGATAAATTTTATGAACGTCACGCTTGGCTATAGAAGAAAGGCCCATATTATGATGAATAAGGGCTCTAATCCGCCAATATTGAACATTATTGGGATATTGTTTTATACAGACATTGATTTCTTTCAATGCATCGGAATAAAGTCCTTTTGCATTCAGAAAAGAAGCGGCTATAAAATGACCCAGAATGGGGTCTTTTTTATTATAAGTTTCCTGAATACGACTGAGCGTTCCCATTATTTCCGCTGCACGAGAAGAATCAAGTACATCAAATTTCCCGGAATCAACAAGACCAGCCTTGCCAAGGTCAGCAATGACTATCCATTTGTAAAAATTATCCGGTTCCAAGATACCCTTTTTAACTAACACGGTTGTATCAGATAGATTGTATTGTTGGATTACACCATCATCCATATCCATAATAAAGACATCATAGCGTATGGCATCGGGAATCTTGTTCCAGATTAGTTTCATGCTCTTAAAAAGAACATTCCCATTTCTGGGGTATAGGAGAAAATTTTCATGGTCGATATTTACGCCAAACTTCCTGACCAGGTTTTTAAAAGGCTCCCGGTACAGTGAACGCGCGTCGAATGACTCTTCCTCTTCCATGCCTCTTACAGAGCCAGGACGATAATAATTTTCAATTTCTTTGCTTTTGTCAATAGTATTCAAAGCAATCCCCAGCCAGGAGCTTTTTTTTGCGTTCTTTCCCAAAAGTTTTAATAAATTTGTTCTGTTTACAATGATTTCTTTTCTTCCAAATATTTTTCGGTCACCATAATCGGTATCGAGAACAACGAAAGCTCCTTCATTGACGATTAGTTTGTCACCATCCTTGAGAATTGTTTCGTTTTTTTTCACTTTTTCCGTTGAGTCATTCTTGTGCTTTACATAGGCAACACCGTAGCAGTCGGTCACAATTGCAATATTCTCCTGGGCCCATACTACGGTAAAGACCAAAAGAAACCCAATAGCGAATAAAGCCTTTTTCATGATAGCCTCCTATTTTTAAGATATGCGCACCACAAAGTTTATGAGAATCCAGAATTACACCGAACTCATAAAAAAGCCCGTTCAATTCAAATCTTCTGCAAATTTCTTTTCTAAATAAAGTTTGTTGGTACCGTAAATCTCTTTATTCAAACTCAAATCCAGTGGTTCTTCCACTTCAACCTTCAGATTTGAATTTTCAGAAAGAACAGATAATGTTGTTTCACTTATCCAAATTGACTCGGTTCTTCCCTCTGAAGCCACTAAATGGGCCAACATTCTTGCCTGTTCAATTGAAGTTCCCACGATCGTAGGTTCTTTGTCCCCAAATTTGTTTTCAATTTCACCAACCACTACTTCTCCTGAATGAATAACCATCGCAAAACCAAATTCTTTAGAAAAATCTTCAGGAATATATTTATTTGCAATAAAATTGAAATTCTGCCGGATATATTCAGCTGTCCGAATCGCTCTCTTGGCTTCACTTGAGTTTTCTTCTCCTACCGGGATACCAAAATAAATCAAGAGACCATCTCCCAAAAACCGATCGGTAGCACCTTGATTTCTTTCCAGGAATATAATATCATCCTCGATGCTCTCAATCACCCGATTAATTCCGGCAAGAACTTTTTTAACGGCTTCCTCCTCAATCTCAAATAATTTTTCTATTCCCACAAATTTTAGGAAAAGAATCGTAATCAATTCTTTGCGACCAATTGTAGCAGTCGGACTGTTGCCAAATTCAATGATATTTTTGAGTTTATTAAGCCTTTGCAGAGGGACGTAAGGGCCCCAGACGCGTTCAATGTGATCTTGCTCTTTTTCAATTTTGACCGCCCCCGAAAAAATCAAGTACATCGAATAAATAACCGCAAAAATGGAGGGATAAACAACGGGAATCCAAACATTTTTCAAATAAATAAAAAGAACAAAACCTGAAACCCAGAGCAAAAGAAGATAAATCGAAGTAAAAATAATCCCTTTGACATAACCAAATATATGAAAAAATAGATAAATAAACAAGAGAGAAATTAAAACAAATACAAAATTTGATAAAAAATCTGGCGGATAGAGAAAGAATTTCTTGAGATAGCTATTCAATATGTTGGCATGGATCCAGATACCCTCAGTCCCCTGCATATTCTTAAAAAGTTTTGGCGAAACAGGAGAATTATATCGGTCTTCTGCTCCACTATATGCCGCCCCGACCAAAACAATTTTGTTTTCAAAGCGGGATCTATAGAAACGATCTCTGAACTTTTTTCCCTTATCTGACAGATTTGCATAATCCAAGGTTAACCTTGCGGCAGAAATATGTTTAAAACCAGTAGTTTTTGGAATTGGTGGAGAGACATAATTAACATATTGGTATTTATGCATATTATTTTCGGAAAGCCCGAAGGATTTTTCCAGCTTTTGAGGATTTTTCAGTAATTTATAGGCTTGTACTTTGTCTTTAATTCCCCTTGACCTTAAATAAACCAGCAGCGGAAATGAAATTCCCAGGGTCCCGTCTGTTAAATCAATTACGGGCAAATATTTATATATTTTATTTTTATTCCCCAAAAACTCTGAAAAGCCCACCAAATCTCCTTGGGGGACAAACTCTTCTAAAGGGGGTGATTCTGAAAATTGTCCGGCGCCTTCACTTGTAATTCTTGAAACCACTACAATATTATTATATTCTTGGATTTTATTTGCTAAAAGGGAATCTCCGTGTTTATCTTTTTTCATATCAAAATAGATGTCTAGTGCCAAAACTTTGGGTTTATATTTTTCCAAATTATCAACCAATTGCGCCATAAATGCCCGAGGGAGAGGAGAAACAGAGGTTAATTGCCAATCATTTTTCAGCCTCTTGATAGTTGGATCATCAATTTCAACAATAAAGATTTCTTTTGAAATTGGCAAGTGAGGATTTATAGCACGCAAACGAAGATAATAATCGGCCAATTTTGTTTCTCCTGAATAGAAAAAAACAAACATATAAGATGCGATTAAAATGATTAGGCCTGCCAAAACCTCAATGGAAAAAAATTTCAGGAAAACTTGAATAACCTCTTGTAATTCCTTATCCTTTCCTTTTGACTGCCGGGTACGGCCTGAAGTTGAAGATTCATGATGCATAATTCAGAGATTCCTTTCTCGTGGTAAAAAAATATCGTTTTCACATCAAGCATTATATTATCTTTTTTTTCTTTTTTATGGCGGCTTTAAGAATTTTTAATTTCTTTATTTCCTGACTGTCTGGCTAAGCCCTTTTGAATGGTTTATAAACCCTTTTGGCCTTTAGCCTGTCCTTGTTATTACAAAAGCACTTGCTCCGATCACCATGAATTTTCACATCGAGACAAACATTGTTATTCATGAAGGCAGTTAGCAAAAACGTCGTTCTTCCCAAAGCGAAGAATCTATTTCCCCATCTGAGATCGCTCAGGAAGCTCAAAATGCCTCTTCTTTAAAATTTGCCACAACGATTTCTGACCAAACGCAGTTATACCGATATTTAGGCCGGTTCCGAAATCTTCTCAGATAATTTAGTTTTCCCCTGACTTTGCTGATAGGTTTATCCTGATTCCCCATTTTAGGGGATATTTCTTATTTGAGATTCGAACTTCAGTTACAAAACTCTTATTTATTTTATTTGCAGACACCCCTCCAATTTACAATCCAACATATTGACAGATAAAACCCTTGCATTGCCTTGAGTTATTTCTTGTTTCTGAATCTCCAATGGACTGTATAATTTTGAAAGAATTTTTTTATATTATCCGGACCAATTTTTATTCTCATAAAAACAAAATTATTTACCCGCTTCCTGAAAACTTCTTCTGCGGTTTTTTGTCACAATTAATAAGCAACCACAAGGCACTGACAAGTAGAGGCAGGAAGGAGTTAAAATAGGCATTATTTTTTTCTCTCTTCCACCTCGTAGATGCTAAATTTCTTAATTTTGCCGTTATTTGGATATCTCTTTTTAAATTGTTCATAAACCTTCTTTGATTCTGGAGAAAGGGACGGTCCAGGTTCTCTAACAGGTTCCAAAATGACTTTTTTCAAATCACTAACCAACGCTTTCGCTGATTCATATCGATCATTCGGATTCTTTTGCAGGCATTTCCTGAGAATTGCCTGAACGACCGGATGAATGGAGGGTCTGATTCTATCCAAATCAGGCAAGGGCGCATATAAAATGTTCTGTTTCAACCCTCCTTACTGTCTTTGTTCACCCGTAAACGGCAGTTCACCCGTTAACATTTCAAATAAAAGAGCACCAAATAAAAAGATATCGCTTCGAAAATCGACCTTGCCACCATCAATTTGCTCGGGTGACTGATAGGCCAAGAAGTTCAGATATTTTTCCCTATCCTTAGAGTCCAGGAATTGAAATTGGGAGGCGTCAATGGCGGCAACCGGAATTTCTCCTTCATCTGTGCGAATAATTGCCTCTGGCCGAAGATAGCCGTAAACCAAATTATCCCGATGTAATTCGGCCAATCCTTCCGCAATTTGGACAGCCATGCGCAATACATTGGACACATCGGTCTCATGTGCTTCATCTCTTAATTCCCGCAACGTTTTTCCGGAGAAATAATCATTCACGATTAACAGACTATCACCAGAACGAATGATTTTTTTGGCTGGAAGGAGTTTGAGGTGTTTTACTTCTCGCGGAGAAATATCCCGATCCATTTCCGGGACATTGGGCGCATATTCGATGATAGAGCGGTTCCGTTCCTGATCATAGGCCAGAAAAGCATCCCGACCAATGGATCCAGTATGTACACGTCCTTCTATCTCATACCCTAACTCGCGGCATTTTAAAATCATATCAATCATACTGGAAACAGTTTCTTTGCTGATAGTCCATTCCTGGGCAAAATTATTAATCAGATTTTGTTCACGAGCAGAAATCTCCTTATCCTGAAGAAAGGTAATAATCAAATCCAATAATTTCTGATAAGGCGGCTTTGTCCTTTCCTCAAAGCCATGAATTTTTTTCCAGATCCCATTGTCTTGATAGAGAAATTTGTTTTTATCCATTCATCAACGTAATTTTACAGAATTCCGGGGAACCATTCCGAAAGGCTGTAGATATATTCATATTCACTGGCAGCAAATAAATCAGGCTGAAATCTTTGCTCCAAAAGTTCAATTGCCTATCCCTTCTCAAGGGGTTTCAACGTCAATCTTTTAAGCTGTTCCTTTTCGATTAATAAGTCTAATTTGTTTTTTATACTTTCATCACACACGTCAATTTCACTTTCTTCAAGAATGATCATTCCCCAAAAAGATTTTTCATCTTTAAGAAGTGCCCGCAAAAAGATCTAACGAATGCAGATCAATCCATTGAACATTTTGAATGTGAATAATCAACGGAGCTTTTCGACTTTGACTTTTCAGAGTTTTCAAATACTTGCTGAATATTTTTAGCTCCTTTTGCTTAATAACCTCGTCAGCGGATTTTTCAGACTCAATTTCTTCGGCCAATTTTTGTAAGTCATCGATGACATCGTGAACGGCAAAGAGAGCCAGGGTCAGCATTGCCAACCGCCGTAAAATCCGATATTTTTGCCCACTTTTTTTGATTGATTGTGTAATCCTCATAAAAGGGGAATAGGGCTCTCTTGCATCTTTCCATACAACGGCAATGGAAAACATCAAGCGCCTTATTGAACTTTGGACTCCGAGATGCGATACTTTTACCATTCTCAATATGGTTAATAAATCCACGAATCAGGCGTGTTCTGCCAACACCCGTACGTCCCTGAATAAAAAAGCCAAAACCCCTTTTCTTTTTGCGACGGGAGTTTCAAAGCTTTCCAAAAGAATTTGAATTTTCTTTACATAATTGGCCTCAATTAAATTTAGGCCAGACCCAACCTTTGAGTAATTAAGCATATCCAGCTTAAACAACTCATGGTAAACAAAAGAATTAACAAAACTCAAATTTTTCTCATTCTAATATTTGCTCTTGATTTTTTTCTAAATATTCACAGGACTCTACCCGGAAAAAACGCCTCTTAAATACATTTAAAACAAAATAATAAAAATGAAAGATTATCAAGAATTTTTTTTCGATGTTGGAGCAATTAGCACCTCATTTTCTTCAAATAAACAGTTTACACAAATTTCAATTGGGTAAAATAATTTTTTTATTTTTCAGCTGACTGACAAAATGGAAAGCAGAAGACTCTTGGAATCGCAATCCCCGTAGCCATTTGCCAATGCTTCCAGAGCTGTCAAGATTCCTAATATCTGCTTCCTTCTCTCCCCTCCCGCAAGACGCGGCGGGGAATAGACTGTCTAAATGGCAGCATGAGATTAATCTGCGCGTCCCAATTGTCTCATGATTTAGCACATTTTTGAACGCCCTCCAAAACAGGATCCAGTCGTCCAAAATTTTGTCTATTCAAGAAATTAATGTCTGCTTCTAACTTTCCATCTTCTTCGCAGCCTATTTTCGTTGAATTGCTTTTCTCTTTTTTTACGGCCATTCAAGTCTGCAAACTCTTCTTAAACTATCCTTTTTGAATTCTACAGAGCAATTCCTTTCCTCTCGTCGGTTCTCTAATTAAGAATAACTGCCTCCGTAGGAAACTCAGCTTCTAATCATGCTCTGTTAGAGGAGATACCTAATTCGTGAATAGATTTCTTCAAATCGTATTATTCGTTCTTAAAGCCAGTTTCAAAGTGTCTCCATCAAAATCCTGCCAGGCAAATGCCAACAACTTTATCTCTTATGATAGCGCCATTGAGAAAAAGGATATCATATTGACCAACAATAAAAATGGGGTAAATTCCATTGGAAACATTTTCCAACTGTGCCAAGTTTGATTTTTCACCTCCAATCTCCGATCAGCTCAAACGCTGCCCAATAATAGGGATTGCTGTAATAGGTATTTTTCAACAAATGGAGCTGAGCATTTCTCAGTGCTTCACTTTTCGATCTCGTTTTCAAATTTTTGTAAAATTCTGCCATGAGCTCTTTTGTTGAGACATCAGATACCGACCACAAAGAAGCCACTACGGAAGAAACATTTCTTCTCAAAAACGCATTCGCGATATTTTCAACTTCAGATTTAGGAATCTTTTTCCCCACTGCCGTCTCACAGGCCGAAAGTGTAACTAAATCCATTTTACTCAGATCCATTTTATATATATCGTCTCGAGTCAACTTTTCGTCATACTGGGCTGTTGGTGTGAGAATAATATAGGATTTAAAATTATTAAAATAATTCAATCTCGCATGGGTAGCAAAATGAAGAATATTGAAATTCCCGCTATTTTCAAAAAGAGCCTCTTTGGTAGCCTCTTTACCCAAAAATATTTTGCTTGAATTCGGAAATTCCTGATGAATCGCCATGACCTCATCCGTCGCATTAGGCAACGTACCGTCTGGATTTCCAAAAGCCAGAATAGAATAATGATTGTGTTTGAACGGTCTTTGTGTTAGAGTTAGTAAGGCCGTATTGCCATTTTGGTAGGAAAAATTGTATTTTTCTATCAAATAATGAGGCATATCGTCCACACGATAAATAAGAGCTTGAAAGGGGACATAATAGAGCCAACCTGAAGGAATAATTAACACATGCTTTATTTCCTGGCCAATAATGTTTTCAATTGGATAAAATAATTGCAAATAAAGTTCATGGCTTAATTTTTGAAATTCTGTCAATCTGCTTTTGAATTGATTGGATGATTCGAGATGTTTATCTCGAACCGCCAATAATGTTTGAAAGTTGTTAATGCTTTTCTTAAATTTTTTCAATTTCTTGTAGAGCTTTTTACGAGATACATCAATGTCGAAAATCTTTTTAAAATTCCTTTTGAGAGCAAAAATAAATAATTTGTCGTCAGCGGGGAAAAAAGAAAGCAGCAAAACATCGTCTGGCAAATAGTGTTGCAGTGCATTCAATTGCTCGGGCGAAATGGACATATATTGTGCAAGCTGATCGCCATATACAAACTTTATTTCATCAACCCTGTGATTGAAATTATTTTGCATTTCATTAATATCTGCCGCAACTTGTTTCAAATTCAGGTTAATATTTCCACTCGCAGCGTCTTTGTTTTCTAATACTGTTTTGCCGGTAGCTTGAGCAAGCAACTTTTTTTGCATCCCCGTAAGGGTGCCACCCTTTTGTTTCATTGCCGTTATTTTAGCCAACAGGGATTTATTTTGTGTAAAAAAGGTTCTCTCTTCATCCCGAAACCGATCGCCTGCTTGCTTATTTCCCAATTTGTAGTTGAGTTCAATAATTTTAGTATAAATCTGATAAATATCTACAAAATAATCTAACTTCTGCTGCGGGCTTGTTGGGATACTCGCTGTTTTTTTATAATTTTTCAAAGCAACTTTATATGTGTCGATGGCTTCTGTTAAATTCCCCTTTGATTCCAGTAAATGAGCCAATCGATCGTAATTCTGACAAACAGCAGTTGTTAAACCATTTTTATCCGCCGACTCGATAGCCTTCTGATAATAAACCATCGCGCTATCGCTTTTTTGCCTGTTATAGTAAATATTGGCAATATTTGAATAACACGTAGCCAAATCAAACGAATTGGGGGTTCCCTTTAATAATTCAAGAGCTTTCCAATACCAAGCAAGCGCTTCTTGCTCCGCTCCCAATCCATAATAAATAGAGCCCAGATCCATTACGATTTCCACAATATCCTTTTGAAGATTATTTGAGAGAGCGATCTCATAAGCCATTTTATAGGATTTGGCAGCGGAGGTATAGTTGTTTTTTCTGGCCATTATCTGGCCGAATGTTTTATAGTATTCTATTTTTAACGGTATATTTTGAAAGAATGAAACAAACGAATCATATCGCTGAGCGATTGCATAAGCGGAGTCGATCATCCCGTAATTAACATAGCTTTCCGCAAGACCAATATGGAATCTGACATTTTCTTCGGGTGTGAGACTTTGTTTGTGTCGGTGCAATTCGTTTTCATACTCATGCAGAATTTCTATTCCTTCCTTGGGTGTCCCTTTCAATTGTGAAATGAGCAATTTAGCCTTAAGCACATTCAGGTAATCTGCACTGGAAAGAACAGGTTTATACCCAAGCAATATATTCAGGGTCTTTTCAGCCTCTTCATATTTGCCCTGATTAAATTGAATAGGCCAAATTTGTTTCAGACACAAAACATCTTCTCTTACATTGTTTTCCAAAAGATATTTTTCATGCGCCTTTTGCAGCGCTACAAGCGCTTTTTCCGACTGTCCAAATTTCTTATAGATAAGCGCTGTATAAATCCCTGAAAGGGTGGAATCTTCTTTGGAGATATTTTCAGCCACAGCCAAAGCATCTTTTGTTCTGCCGGCGGACAGATAGAGAGAAATAAGATTTTTCAGGTTTTGTTTTTTTTCGGAAGATGTAAGCAAATCGGAATAGTTATTAAAAAGAAAGGTTAAATAATTAGCAGCCTGGTTATCATTCCCCGTGCTAACAAATAGTTTTGACTGGAGAAGCAAACACTTCTTCATTTGGATTTGACATCGATCTCTTTCGACATTTTTTTTCATTAATGCTTTAAATAGATCACAGGCTTTTTGATTGTAGCATAGAGCTGAGTCTGCCATTCCCATCGAAAGGTAGGATGCAGCTAAAAAATAAAAGATTTCACCTTTCTGGAAAGGCTTATTCTTGGAATAGTTGAATGCCTTTAAAAAAGCTTCCTTTGCCAAATGATATTTCTTTTGATTAAATGCATAAACCCCCTCCCTTTTCCATTTCGTGCGCAAAATAATAGTAAGTGTACTTTTTACCAATTGCTCATTTTGAGTATTTCCCAAATTTTGAAAAAGAGAAGCCGACTTCTGGCCATAATCCACCGCATCATCAAATTTCCGCAAATAGTAGTTTGTTTTGGCAAGTTCAAAGAAAACAAACGCCAATTTTTGATTTGTTTTGTTTTTCTGATATATTTTGGCCGCACGCAAAAAGGCTTCATTTGCCTTAGCATATTGCTTAGAAGAAAGATATTCCTTACCTTCCTCAAACCAGTTTTGCGCCTGAACAACTTCAATTATTTGGGCATTTGCTTGCCCACCTGCAACCAGCCACAAAACCAACAATGTAATTTCAATAAATTGTCTTTTCATTTTTTAAAGAAATATCCAATAATCGTCACAACAGCGGAAACGATGGCCAGGATGTGATATGCGTATATCAATATATTGACTTTCTTCTTTCTCCGTTTTCGTTTCCGGGAAAACATTCGATACAAGCTTTTATAAGCCATTACACCAAATGCGGAAAAAAAAGTCAGGTTCAGAAAAAAAATTAAGGCCGTAAATAGGGAGGGGGGCGAATGCCAGAACCAGTATTTATACAACAGAAATAAGACAGAAGCCGATATTACGCTTGAGAAAAATGTAACGCCATTCGCCCCAGAAGCAACAAGCATGGCGGAAATGATTCCATTGATAAATGGAATGACAAACAAAATAACCAACCAATGAGCCCCAATAGATACATGGTGAACTATCCATAGGGAATATTGAAAGATTGACACACTACCAATCGTGAAACCACTCGCGATTGCAATGGAATAATATTTTCTCCTTTGATTCTTTTTCATGGGTTCCCAAAAGTGTTTCTTCTGGCATTCCCCCGTTTTCAGATATAATTCTCACAATCCTTTCTTTTCCTTTTTAAAGCAAGTATGTATTAATCAACCGACAAAATTTTAAACACCACACGTCTGTTTTTTTGACGCCCTTCCTCCGTTGCATTCGAGGCGACGGGTTTAGCCTCACCATAGCCAATCACCTTGAGTCGATCACTTTCGATGCCCTGTTCAATCAAATAATCTGCAACAGACTGGGCGCGATTTTCAGACAATTTCAAATTATATTCGTCTGTTCCCACATTGTCCGTATATCCCTGAATTTCGACCACAAGTTTCGGATTTTCTCGCATAATTTGTACAACCTTTTTTAACTCTATGATTGATTCCGATCGCAGGTCAGCACTATTGAAATCAAAAAATATATTATTCAGCACAATTTCCTTTTTTTTCTGAATGGGTTGCAATTCAATATTTAAATCCTTTTCTTTACTTTCCTTTAGTTTCCCCGTATCAATGTGGTCTGATTTGAACAGATGGTTTCGACTCATGACCGTGTAAGCAACTTTTTTCTCTGCAGGCAAAACCGTAAAATATTTACCGGTTTCGGGATCATCATTAATAACCGCCAAAGTATCACCTGTGTCTAAATCTTCGAGCACGATTTTCGCATGTAGAGGATTTCCATCAGAATCGGTAATCCTGCCTTTAAGCGTGAACACTGGCTTCGGCTTTGCTTTTTTGGGAAGAGGGATAGAATAGAGATCAAATCCACCATAACTATCCGGGCGTCTGGCACTGAAATAGATGTAATCTCCCTGCGTGGAAATGGAATAGAAGAGATCATCATCTTTCGAGTTGATGGGAGAACCAATATTTTCAGGAGCTGACCAATCTGTCCACGAATCACTGAGTTTAGTTGATTTAAAAACATCAAATCCCCCCATTGAATTATGGCCCTGTGAACAAAAGTAGAGTGTTTTCCCATCCGGGTGAAAAAACGGGTGACGATCAATCAGGGGAGTATTAATTGTGGGGCCCAGGTTAATTGGCTCCCCCCAGATAGAATCATGTTTAACAGAAACAAAGATGTCCGCATTGCTTCCACCTGCTGCGGAACTGTCAGCAGGTCGGGTTGACGTAAAAAAAAGATATCTGCCATCATTTGTAATATAGGCATCTACATCCCAATATTTGGAACTTATGGGTGACCCCGCATTTTTCGGAGGTGACCATCCCGAATCCGTTAGCGTACTTATAAAAATATCGCCTCCGCTTTTGGAACCTGCATAATTACCAAAAAGATAAACCGTTTTCCCATCGGGAGCAGTACTAAGTAATGCTTCATTTGAAGGAGTGTTGAGTGGCGCACCGATATTTTTGGCAGCGGTCCATTTTCCATTCACCTTTTTTGAATACCAAATATCCTCGTTCCCTATACCGCCCGAACGGGTGGAACAAAAATAGAGGGTTTGCTCATCCAGGGATAGAACAGGCAAATAGTCATTCGAAGCGCTGTTTATAGCGCTATCCAAATGAACGACCTTGTATAGATTGACATCGACAAGGGAACTCTGCGCATGCCCATTGGAAACAAAAAAAACCAATAGACAAAGACCTATGTATAGGCTCTTCCTTTTTGCCGGCATTTTACACCTCCCTTGCTCTATTTAAAACAACCTACCCTCTCTCAACGAGGAGAGGGCAGTGTAACGCATCTTTTACTTATTCGGAAAATAGCATTATTTAACTTTTAATAGGATGATTTCGACACGACGATGTTTTGGCCGCCTATAGGCATTTGGATCATATACGCCTGCCCCTTGAATAACAATTCTTTTGGAATCAATTCCCTTGCTTATTAAATATTCTTCGACCTTCTGCGCTCGTGCCAAGGAAAGCTTTTTTTGGTCATTCTTTCCTTTACCATATATTTTCATACAGTCTTCTTTCATCGGTGTCGCATCCGCATACCCGACCAAATCAACTTGAATATTATTATTTGACTTCAATAAGGGTAATACTGTTTTATCAATTTTCATTATTTCTGATTTTGGCAGCTCAGCTTTACATAATCCAAATCCATACAGCGGAACATTTTTGATGACAATGCCTGCCTTAACTTTATTTAGATTCTCGATATCTTTGGTCTTAACGTGATTTGAAAAGAAGAAAACATCATCATTATCAAACCCAACAATGGTTGAATCCGGATTAAGATTGGCATAATCTGAAGGATTTTCAACGATCTGAGCATCTTTTAGCATAATATAGCAGCCATCTTTATCCATATCTTTTTGAAATTTAACGGTCACGGCAAAATC
>Ga0114934_10001309_pt1 | contig 16163 bp, 10 predicted proteins | sample 4SBtaG_2_FD_99695 | JGI IMG/M metagenome (GOLD analysis project Ga0114934, IMG submission 99695) | Deep subsurface microbial communities from Kolumbo volcano to uncover new lineages of life (NeLLi) - 4SBTROV10_white metaG | ecosystem: Environmental > Aquatic > Marine > Volcanic ... | reverse complement strand
TTAAAAATTTTTTTTTTTGTTTTTTTTTTTTAGAAAAATGTTAATATTTTTTGCAAATCAAAATAAATTTTTGGAAATTTGAAACATATTTATAGATAATCTAAAATGAGAAATAGCCAATTTAGACATGAAGAAGCTTTAGCAATTTTTAACACAATGTTTGAGAATAGTCTGGTGACAGCTTATTCAGGACCTTTTGATCATGATGTACTGACGATAATGGCTGAAAATATTGAAAAGACTTTGTGGCAAAATGAAAGTTTAGGAAGACGTTTTTTTAGAATTTTTATAGAATTATCACAGAATATTTCACTTTATTCACTTGAAAAGAAAACTATTAAAGAAAAAACTTTTGGAGAAGGAACAATGATTATTCGGGATGTAGAAACAGAATTTATATTTACAGCCGGAAATGTTGTTAATGAAGAAACTAAAACAATATTAATTGAAAGATGTAATTTGATAAATTCTTTGGATAGACTAGGACTTAGAGAATTGAAAAGAAAGTTGAGGAAAGAAGGCAATGAATTGAAAAGTGGGAATATTGGATTGGTACAAGTAGCTTTACTTGCAAAAAACAAACTAGATGTATCCTTTTACCCAATAGAAAATAATAATTTCTTTTATTTATTGAGTGTAAAGATTAAAAAATTTTGATTTAAAGTATGAGAAAAACCTTTTTACTCAATATATATTTTTCCCTTTTTGTGCATATTTTCCTTTTTGGTCAAAATATCAATGGATTACCGATAATTACTAAATATACTCCTGTCGACTATCATGCAAGTGGGCAGATTTTTAGTATAGCACAGGATTCTTTAGGATGTATGTATTTTGGAAGTCCTGACGGGATTTTAAAATTTGACGGAACAAATTGGACAATTCACAAATTACCCAATGATGCTTTCCCAAGATGTGTGTATATTACACCATCAGGTAAATTATATGTTGCAGGTCAGACATTTATTTACAGGGTTGAGAATTTAGACAAAGATGATTACACATACGTTTCGTTACTTGATAAGTTACCCGAAGATGAGCTCGATTTTTATACAATTTGGAGAATGGTAGCCAATGATTCTGCTTTATATTTGAATACAGGGCATAAAGTTTTTAAAATCGACGCAGATACTTCAAAAGTTTTTGAATTTGAAGATTATGTATATAATATAGATTTAATTGACAATAAATTATATGTGTCTAAAATTTCTTCATATTCAATTATTGAAAATGACAAAATAGAAACATTTCCAACGAAATATTCAACAATTAATTTTTTCAAAAAAAACGACACAATATTCTACTTCAACAATCATTTGGAGATTTGTTATCTCGACAAAAACAATAAAAGTGTAAAAAAATCAGATATTGATATTGTAAGAAATAAAGAATTATTATATCTGCGAAAATTAATTCCATACGGAGAAGACAAATATATATTTGTGTCTTCTAATTATGGAGTTTACATTCTCGACAATAATTATAGGCAAATTCAGCATATAAATATTTCAACAGGACTCATAAGTGATAATGTATATTATGTTTATATCGATTTACTTAATAATCTATGGGTAGCAAGCGATAATGGAATTTCATATATTGAACTCAACACCCCTTTTTCTGTTATTGATGATAGATTAGGATTGAAAACTACTTCTTCCTCGATACTTGGTTTTTTTAATAAAAAATTATACTTGTATAATGGTGTAAGCGTATCAAAATTGGATTTTAGAGATAGCATTAAGATTGAAAAAGTTGAAAACATTCAAAGACAATGTTGGAAAGGCATAAAGATTAAGGGAAATTTTTATGTTACACATAACCCAAGCATTGTTAGGATTGATAAAAATGATAAAGTAAAGATATATGGTTCACCCATAAATACCTGGGATTTATATCCATTTGATGACAGTTTGTATTATTTGCTTACAGCTAATGATGGAATATATATATATATAAATGGGAAAGATAGTCTCGAATATGTAAAGAAAGTTGATAGTTTGGATGTTGCTTTAAGAAATACTTTGAGAGATAAAAAAGGATATTATTGGTTTGAATTTAAAGATGGAGCATTAAGAATCAAATTTGATTCTAATTTTAATATAATTTATAAAAAACTTTATAATGAAAAAAACGGACTTTTAGATTTTGCTGAATTGACATTTTATAACTGGAAAGATAAATTTCTTATTTCAACAAATAAGAAGATTTATGAGTATGATTATGATAATGATACGGTTATTGCGCTAAGTGACTTGGATGATAATTTTGATTTAAGTGGACAAAAATATTTATCATTAATTGCGATTGACTCTAATAATAATTTATGGGTTGATTATGATGATGGAATAAATCATAATTATTTTGCACTAACATATACTAATAACGGGTTTAAAGAAAAGTTCTCATTTGTAAGAAGGCTTCAAAAAGCATTAGTAACAGATATAATAAGATATAAAAAATATTACTTTTTATACTCAAATCTTGGTTTTTTTATTTTTGACACAACCAAACAAAATATTTTAAATAAATACCAATATTTTACCTTAATCAGAAAAATTATTTTAACTCGTAATGACTCTACAATATATATTGATAGGACAAGAGAATATAAACAAATCAAATATAAGGACAATGACATAAGATTTGAATATGCTTCTCCATTTTATATTATGCCAAAGAAAATATTGTATAGATACAAATTGCTGAATTATAAAAACCAATGGTCTAATTGGAGCTATGGTACATATATAGGTTACACAAATCTTCCTCCCGGCAGTTATATGTTTGAAGTTCAAGCAAAGAATATCTATGGACAGGTTTCAGAACCTGCAAAATTTTATTTCAGAATATTACCACCTTGGTATAGAACAGTTTGGGCATATATTGGTTATGTCGTATTATTATTAGTTATGTTTTATGTTGCAGTAAAAATTTTTACAGAGAATCTTCGTAGAAAAAATGAAAAATTAGAACAAGTTGTAAAAGAAAGGACAAAGGAAATTTTGACGAAAAATGCGGAACTTGAGCAGCAGAAAGAAGAAATAATGATGCAAGCCGAAGAATTATCATTGGTGAATCAGGAGTTGGAGAAATTATCTGTTGTTGTTCGAGAAACAGATAATGCTGTTATTATTACAGACCCTGAAGGCAATTTTATCTGGATAAATAGTGCTTTTACAAAAATGTTTGGTTATACTTTTGAAGAATTAGTTAATTATATTAGTAAAAACATTGTTTCTGATAATACAGATCCTGAAATCAGAGCAAAAGTAATGAAATGTATAAATGAAAAAGTTACTGTTAATTACGAGTTGAAAGTTAGAAATAAATTCAATAAAGAGATATGGGTACATACAACACTTACACCTATTTTGAATGAATATGAGCAAATAGAATCTCTTGTTGCCATTGATTCAGATATTACACTTTTGAAAAAAGCTGAAAGAAAAATTAGAGAACAAAAAGAACAGATTACATCAAGTATAAGGTATGCAAGAACAATTCAAGAAAGTGTGTTGCCCAAAAAAGAGATTTTAGAAAAATTTTTTGATATAAGAATTATATATTACCCCAAAGATATTGTTTCGGGTGATTTCTATTGGATTAGTAATATTTTTAGAGAAAAAGAAGGAAGAAGATATGCAACTGTTATCGATGATTTTAATGGGTTTGACGAAGATTATTCATTCTATTTTGTTGTAGCCGATTGTACAGGACACGGTGTACCAGGTGCATTTATGTCATTTATAGGAAATTATCTTTTAAGAACAGTCATTAACGAAGAAAAAATAGAAGAGCCAAAGGATATACTCAAAGAAGTTGATAAAGAACTTAATGCAATTCTTCATCGTAAGGGTGAAAAGAATATGGATGGTATTGTTATTAGCTTGTTGAAATTTGTTATTATGAATAATGAAAGAGAAATAAAAAAGATTACTTTCGCTGGAGCAAAACAGAATATTGTTTTTTACAATAATAAAAGTGGTGATTTAATAAAACTAAGAGGTGCTCCAAGAGAAGTGGGATTTCGTCTTAATGATGATATTTTGTTTACACAAAATGAGTTTTATCTCGAAAAAGATGACTTAATCTTCTTATATACAGATGGATTGAAAGATCTTAATTCTCCTTCACGAAAATCTTTGGGATTTAATAGAATTATTCGACTTCTTGAGGAAACAGTTCCAAATCCTGATGCAATAAATGTTAGAATCAAGCAAGAGATTAAAAACTGGTCTCAAGGAGCGACTCAACGTGATGATATTACTTTCGTTACTATTAAATTAAGGTAGAAATATTAAAGTTTGATTTTAAATAATTTTAGCAATTCATCTGCATTTGCTAATCGTTTTATATCTTTACTGTTTATTTTAACTGATTTATTCTTGCAATCAATAATTTTAAAAGCATTTTTGTAACTCATATCGCCAATATCGTCGATAATATATTCATTGATAGTATCAGAAAAGACTTCAGAATTTGTGATTTTTTTTCTAATTGCAATATCAACATAAAATTTTTTATCTCCTTTTAATAATGATACATTTTTTAATATTAAATCAGTAAATTTAAGTTTTATGTTTTGAGGAATGTTGTCGTAATCTTCGACAGTATATTTTTCATACTGCTTATTAGTTATTGATTGAAGTGCAAAGAGCAAAGAATTTGAATATAATACTCTGATTTGTTGCCTGTTAATGTCGCCAATTATATATCCACCTTCAAATAAAATTGTCTTTATACCTTTGCTCTGAATAAAATCACCAAATGCATTGGGCATAAAAGCATCACTATATCTTGCTGTCACTATATTACTGAATTCTTTTCGAAGCATTATATTTATTCCTGCAATGACTTGCATTGTAATTTTTCTGTTATTGTCAATATTGCATTCTTTGTTGAAAGCAGGCGATAGAAATGACATCATTGTAGGAGATGAGCCTCCTTCTATTCCGTAATATGCTTCCTGATCGTGTAGATTGAAGCCAAAGTCTGGGCTAAAATCTTCGGTTGCACGATTTAGAATTTTTGATTCGGGACTAATTAACTTTTTTGCATCTCTATTCAAATCTACAGATATTGCATTTCGTCTTTCAAAATTTTCTGCACCATCGGGATTCAGCATTGGTATTGCAATTATTTCAAGTTTCTGCAAAAGCTCTTTTGCCTTATTTTCATCTGAAGAAAGAAAATTGAGCAAATCTATAAGAGCCATAGTGCTCACAGGTTCGTTACCATGCATTTGAGACCAAAGAAGTATTTTTATAAGTCCTTTCCCTGTTTTTAAAGCGAATATTTCTCTGTTTTCTATTGACTTTCCAAGTTCTATTATTTCAAATTTATTTTTTTGGGAGTCAATAAATTTTAGTACTTCAGAATGTTTTATTTTAAAATTGCTAAATCCTTCATATTTATATTTGCTAAGCATTTATATGGTATAATTGTTAGAAAAAATAAAACCGTTGATCATACCAACGGTTTTATTTCATTTTAGTTTAATAAAATTTATAAAGTAACAAGTAATTTGATTTTATTGTCTTTCACTTCGATAAAGCCTTTCTTTATGTCAAAAAATTCTTCTTTGCCTTGGTCTGTAATTATTTTTACATTCCCTTCATCCAATGTAGATATAATAGGTGTATGGTTATTTAATACTTCGAAACTACCTTTTGTTCCCGGGACTCTGACAAGAAAGATATCTCCTTCGAAAAGCAATTTATCTGGTGTCAACATTTCTAAAAACATAATTCACTATTTATTATTTTTCAACTTCTTTCATCATTTTTTCACCTTTTTCTATGGCTTCTTCAATTGTACCAACCATATAGAATGCATCTTCAGGATATTTGTCCATTTCACCATCAAGAATCATATTGAAACCTTTGATAGTATCTTCAATGGAAACAAGTACTCCCGGACGGCCTGTAAATGCTTCGGCAACGTGGAAAGGTTGTGATAAGAATTTCTGGATTCTTCTTGCTCTGTGAACAACTAGTTTGTCTTCTTCGCTAAGTTCTTCCATACCTAAAATAGCAATTATGTCCTGAAGTTCTTTGTATCTTTGAAGAATCATTTTTACATCTTGCGCACATTTGTAGTGAGCTTCTCCAACTACCATTGGTGTAAGTATTCTTGATGTAGAATCTAATGGGTCAACAGCAGGATAAATACCAAGTTCAGAAATTTTACGGCTCAAAACTGTTGTTGCATCAAGGTGAGCAAAAGTAGTTGCAGGAGCAGGGTCTGTTAAGTCATCTGCAGGCACATAAATAGCTTGAACAGAAGTAATAGAACCGTGCTTTGTAGAAGTAATACGTTCTTGCAGTTCACCCATTTCGGATGATAGTGTAGGTTGGTAACCTACAGCAGATGGCATACGTCCTAGCAATGCAGAAACTTCTGAACCTGCTTGTGTGAAACGGAAAATATTGTCAATAAATAGAAGAATATCGTTTCCTTTTCCACCTTTTTTGTCTCCATCACGGAAATATTCAGCAACAGTCAATGCAGATAATGCAACTCTTGCACGTGCTCCTGGAGGTTCATTCATTTGTCCAAATACCATAGAAACATTGGAGTTTTTAAGAGCTTCAGGATCAACTTTACTTAAATCCCATCCGCCTTTTTCCATTGATTGCATGAATTCTTCTCCATAAGACATAACTTTTGACTCAAGCATTTCTCTTAAAAGGTCGTTTCCTTCACGCGTTCTTTCTCCAACACCACCGAAAACTGACATGCCTTTATATGCTTTTGCAATATTGTTGATAAGCTCCATAATAATAACTGTCTTTCCTACACCTGCACCACCGAAAAGCCCTATTTTACCTCCTTTTGCGTATGGTTCGATAAGGTCAATGACTTTGATTCCGGTGTAAAGAACTTCGCTTTCTGTAGAAAGTTCTTCATATTTTGGAGCTTCTGTATGTATTGGGTAATTATTAGTTTTGTCCAAAGTTCCGATTCCGTCAATTGCTTCTCCAATAACATTTAAAAGTCTTCCTCTCAATTGCCCGCCTACTGGCATTGAAATAGGGGCTCCTGTATTTTCAACCTCCATATTTCTTTGCAAACCGTCTGTAGAATCCATTGCAACAGTTCTAACTGTATTTTCACCAATATGCTGTTCTACTTCTACAATTAGTTTCTGACCATCAGTTCTTTTTATTATCAGTGCGTCATAAATTTTGGGAAGATCATCTGTATTTTCAAATGCTACGTCAATTACAGGCCCTATTATCTGAACTATATGTCCTATACTTTTTACCATTTTTAAATAGAATTTATGTTTTTATATTCTTGACAAAAATAATATTTTCTAGTTAAAATAAAATTTTTTATTTCTGTTTTTCTTCAATTAGAATATTCTTTCAAATCAAATTTTAAGTTTTGCTTTTATATCGTCGAATGTAATATTACTAAAACTACTGATAATAGCGTTATAACCCGAAAGATTCTCTGGCTTTCCTACAGCAACTGCCCACATTTTTCCATTTTTTGCTGCTTCTATTCCTGCTTGTGCATCTTCGAAAACTATACATTCTTCTGGATTCAAATCAAGTTCTTGAGCTGCTTTGAGAAATACTTCTGGGTCGGGTTTGGCTTTGCTTACTTTTGTCCCATCAATAATGCTTTCAAATAAGTTGGTGATTTCTAGTTTGTTCAAAATTGTCATAGCATTTTTACTTGCCGACCCAAGAGCGGTTTTAATGTTTTTTGTTTTCAAATTTTCGATAAATAATCTTGCTCCGGGCAAAATATCTTCTGGTGTCAGCTGATTGATAAGTTCTACATATCTTTTGTTCTTTTTTTCTGCCAAAGCTTTTTTTCTACTTTCACTAAAAGACATTCCACCTACTTCCAATAGTATTTCTAGTGACTTCATCCGGCTTACACCTTTAAGTCGCTCGTTGTCTTTTTCTGTAAAAAGGAAACCTAGTTCGTGGGCAAGTTCTCTCCAAGCTATATAGTGATATTTTGCAGTATCTACAATTACACCGTCTAAGTCAAAAATACATCCTTTTATTGTCATTTTTATAGATTAATTTAAGGTTTTTTTATATTTGTTTTATATTTTTCTTTGGGTCATAGACAAACATAACTGTAATAGCTGCTATCAGTAATGATACGCCTCCAAGAATAAACGCATTTATTGCATGTTCATGGAAAACAGTTTTTACTAAGAATCCAAGCACACTTCCTGCTAAAATTTGGGGAATTACAATGAAAAAATTAAATATTCCCATATAAGTTCCCATTTTTTCTTCTGGTAAAGCACCTGTAAGTATTGCGTATGGCATAGATAGTATGCTTGCCCAAACTAATCCTATCCCAACAAAGGGTATTAACAAAATAAATTGATTTTTGATAATGAAAATTGAAGCAAAACTAATAGCTCCAATCAATAGTGCCATTGAATGTGTTATTTTTCTGTTTGTTTTTTTTGCTATCCATAGTACAAAGAATGCCCATAATGCAGCTGTACCATTGTAAACCCCAAAAAGTACGCCAACCCAGTTAGCTCCACCCTGATAGGTTTCTGATAATACATCTAATGTTCCAAAAACTGTTTCTGAAATAGCAGGTGTAGAATAAATCCACATTGAAAAAAGAGCAAACCAAGAAAAAAATTGAACAATTGCTAATTGCCACATTGTTTTTGGCATATTACTAAAATCAATAAGTATTTCAGAAAAGCCGTTGCGAAATTTATTCTTTTTCAAAAGAAGAGAATTTATTAATTCTAGAATACCAAAAAATATTAAAGCTATACCAAAAACAAAAACTTCTCCAGACGCTTTGATTAAAAATAACCAACTTGTAATGGCTATTCCCACCAACAATAAAATGATTCCTATAATCATTTCTTTTTTTGACTCTCTGACAGAGAAATTTGCATCCAAAGATTTATCTTTTGTCTCAATATTTTGTTCTTTTTTTCTTTCTTCCTCAAAAGCCTCCATTTGTTCTGGAGGATACTCTTTTGTTGTTAGCACTGTCAATAGAACTGCTGAAATAAACACAATAGCACCTATTATAAAAGAATAAATCACTGAAGGAGGAATTTTACCTTCAGGTGCAGTATTTTCAACATGCAACCATTTTGTGAGAATGAATGGGAGAATAGAGGCTATAACTGCTCCAATTCCGATAAAGAAACTTTGCATTGTAAATCCTGCTGTTCTTTGTTCGTCTGGAAGCAAGTCTCCTACAAAAGCTCTGAAAGGCTCCATAGAAATATTGATTGATGCATCAAGAATCCATAGCATTCCTGCTGCTACCCATAGTACAGGAGAATGGGGCATAAAAATCAATGCTAAAGAAGCAAGTATTGCTCCAACAAGAAAGTATGGACGTCGTCTTCCTAATTTTCCCCATGTTTTGTCACTCATATGTCCAATAATTGGCTGAATTATCAGTCCGGTTATTGGAGCAGCTAACCACAAGATTGGTATTTGATCAATTTTTGCTCCTAATGTCTCAAAAATTCTGCTGACATTAGCATTTTGAAGTGCAAATCCAAACTGGATTCCTAAAAATCCGAAGTTCATATTCCAGATTTGCCAAAATTTTAATTGAGGCTTTTTCATATTTTATTTTTTGCTTTGATGTCAAATTTAAAATAAACTTGTCAATCCTATTATTAGGATTATTAAGAAAAAATTGCGAATATTTGTGGCAAGAATAAATAAATAACTTATAGATTATTGTGCAATAATAAAAAAAATAATTGGATTATTGTGCAATAATAAAAAAAATTAAAATTTTTAATTGTAGATATTTTATTCCTTTTTCGTAGAATCTCTTATGATAAGCTTTGTTGGAATTACCTCTGTTCTGGGTCTTAGAGGTTTTTCAGATTCAATTCTTTCAATTAGAAGTTTTGCAGCCATATAGCCCATTTCATAACCTTGTTGAGATACAGTAGAGAGTTGAGGTTCAATAATTGTTGAAATTAAATCATTAGAATATCCCATAACAGAAATCTCTTCTGGTACTTTAATATTCATTTTTTTTAGAGCAATAATTGCTCCTGCAGCACTTTGGTCATTGGCTGCAAAAATTGCATCAAAATCGACTTTGTCGTCTATTAGTTTTTTTGTTAATTCTTTTGCCTTTTCGAGACTGTCACATTCAATTATAAGTTTTTTATCAATAGGAATATTGTTTTCTCTAAGGGCTTCAAGGTAACCTGTTTCTCTTTTAGTGCTGATAACTAAATTTTTTGGTCCTTTATAATGGATAATTTTTCTACAGCCTGATTTTATCAGGTGTTCTGTTGCTATAAATGCAGCATATTCATCGTTTATTATCACTTTGTCAGTTTTGATTGAGGGGCAAGTTCTGTCAAAAAATGTAATAGGAATATCATAATTTATTAATCTTTCGTAGTGAGCAAAATCTGTTGTTTCTTTAGCTCTGGAAATAAGAACTCCTGCAACATCTGTATTCAGAACAATGTCTATACAGGCTACTTCTCTTGTATATGATTCGTTTGATTGCATCATCACAACAGAATATCCATGTTCATAGGCATAATCGTCAATTCCTGATATCACAGTAGAAAAAAAGAATGGCACAATTTGAGGAACAATTACAGCAATAGTTTTATTTTGTTGATGCTTAAGTTTTAATGCTGTCGGATTTGGTCTATAATTAAGTTTTTTAGCTACATTGAAAACCTTCTGCTTCGTTTTTTCGCTTATGTCAGGGTGGTTCTTCAAGGCTCTTGATACAGTTGAAGGAGAGATTCCCAGTTCTTTTGCAATATCTTTTATTGTTGCTCTATGTTTCATTTTTTGCATTTGACACCAAATATAAAATTTTAAAAAACAAATTCAAACGTTTGCGGCAACGTTTACGTTAATTTTATTTTAAATAATTGAAAACTAATTGTTAAAAAAGTTTAATTTTGGACTGGCAAGAGTAAAAAATAACTTTCACTTTAAAACAAAAATTTATGAATAGAAAAATTTATGGTTTTATTAACCTATTGTTACTAATGTTTCTTTCTGTAAGTTTTGCTTATGGGCAGAGAAACGTCACCGGACAAGTAGTTGATGAAGAAGGATCTTCATTACCCGGTGTAACTGTTATAGTTAAAAACACTAGTGTAGCAACCATCACAGATCCAGATGGTAAATTTTCAATTAGTGTTCCAGACGGCCAGAATACATTAACATTTTCTATGGTAGGAATGGAAACTCTGGATGTTGAAATTACATCTGATGTATTAAAAGTTGTAATGTCTCCATCTACCACAGAAATTGGAGATGTTGTCGTAATTGGTTACGGAAAAGTTAAAAAATCAGACGCAACCGGTTCATTAACAACAATTAGCTCAAAAGATTTTAATCACGGCCAAATTACTTCTCCTCAGGATTTATTGGTAGGGAAAACTGCTGGTGTTCTAATCACTTCAAATGGAGGTATGCCAGGAAGCGGATTTACAATTCGTGTTCGTGGAGGTTCTTCTTTGAATGCTTCAAACGACCCACTTATTATTGTTGATGGTGTGCCATTGGATAATAATAATGTGTCAGGTAGTTCAAACAACCTTTCTTTTATAAATCCTGCAGATATTGAAACTTTTACAGTTTTAAAAGACGCTTCAGCAACTGCTATTTATGGATCACGTGCTTCTAACGGAGTAATCTTAATTACTACAAAAAAAAGTAAAGAAGGTGCTCCTTTATCTATTTCATACAATGGTGTTGTGACTGTTTCTACTCCTATTGCTTTTATGGACGTATATACAGGTGATGAATTCAGACAAATTGCAAATGAACATAGAGATCTTTTTGATACTTCATTGTATAATTTATTAGGAACTGAAAATACAGATTGGCAAGCACAAATATACCGTACTGCCATTTCTCACGACCATAATATTAGTCTTTCTGGAGCATACAAGTTTCTTCCTTACAGATTATCTGTAGGATATACAGATCAACAAGGTATTCTATTGAATACAGGTTTGCAAAGAATTACTGGTTCTGTTAATTTGAATCCATCATTTTTTAATGATAACCTAAAAATAGACATCAATGCCAAAGTTATGAATACAAGTCATAATTATGGTGATGCTGGCGCTGTTGGTTCCGCAATAAGTATGGACCCAACTCAACCAGTTATAGATGGAACAGATTCTACAGCAGGTTATTTTCAATGGCAAACTTATGGTGCAAATCTAGGAACTCCAAACCCTGTAGAACAACTTCTTGCTGCTGACAATAAATCGGTTGTAAACAGATTTGTTGGTAATGTTAAATTTTCATACACTTTACCTTTTGTTTCTGGTTTAACTGCAAACCTAAATCTTGGTACAGACTATAATGTTGGAAAAGGTCATAATAACAGACCTGTAACTTCTCCTTCTATTTTAATCTCTCCATTAGCTTGGGGAAGACTCTCTGATTATAGCAGTTTAAATACTAATAGTGTACTTGATTTTTATTTGAATTACAACAAAGATATTACTGCAATAAAGAGCAAAATTGATCTAACAGCAGGCTATTCTTGGCAACATTTCCAAAGAGAAGGTCAAAGCTACACAAGAGGTGTAGAGGACGAAACTCATCCATATCAGATGTTAGATAGTTCTCAGTATATAACAGAAAATTATCTTGTATCATTCTTTGGCAGAGCAAATTATAGTCTTATGAACAGATATTTGCTTACTGCAACATTAAGATATGATGGTTCTTCTCGTTTTGCACCCGGAAACAGATGGGGATTATTTCCTTCTGCTGCATTAGCTTGGAAAATCAACGAAGAATCTTTTATGAAAAATGTAAGTTTTGTTTCAAATTTAAAACTTAGATTAGGATGGGGTGTTACTGGACAACAGGATATTGGTAATGATTATCCTGCAATGGCAAAATATACTATCTCTTCTCCCGGTTCATATTATTATTTTGATGGTGAATTTATACCTACTTTGAGACCTGATGCTTATGATCCTAATATAAGATGGGAAAAAACTATTACACAAAATATAGGTCTTGACTTTGGTTTCTTAAAAGGACGAATAAGTGGTTCTGTTGATTTATACAAAAGAGTTACTAAAGACTTGCTAAATACTGTTACTATTCCTAGTGGAAGTAACTTCTCAAATACTTTGCTTACCAATGTTGGTAGTCTTCAAAATCAAGGTGTTGAAGCAACATTGAGTTTTATCGCAATATCTACAAAAGATGTAACTTTGAATATTAGTGGAAATTTCACATATAATGTAAATACAGTAACAAAATTGTTACTAAACGATGATCCAAATTATATTGGAATTTTGTACGGAAGTGCATTTACAGGACAAAATCAAGTTACAACAGTTGGATATCCTGCATATTCATTCTTTGTAAACCGTCAGGTATATGATGCAAACGGAAATCCAATCGAAGGACTTTATGAAGATATTTCAGGAAACGGAGGAACAGTTGCTGGTGACAATGAAGATAAATATATTTATCACAACCCTACACCTGATTATATGTATGGATTCTCATTCAGATTCAACTACAAGAATTTTGATTTAGGAGCATCAGCACGTGTAAATATTGGAAACTATGTATTTAATATGGTTGCTGCCGGGGCTTCTTATGACCAAATGCAACAAATTGGATATTGGAAAAATATGCCAACTTATTTGAGCAAAACAAATTTCATCAAACGTCAATTTTCTAGCGACTATTTTGTTGAAAATGCATCATTCCTGAAAGTAGATAATATTACAGCAGGTTACAATTTCAAGGTGGCTCAGAAAGTTAATATGAGATTAAATTTCACAATTCAAAATGCATTTATTTATACAAAATATAGTGGTTTAGATCCCGAAGTTGATGGAGGTATAGATAATAATTTCTACCCAAGACCTCGTAATTATGTGCTTGGTTTAAACATTAATTTTTAATTTTAAATAATAATTGATATGAAAAAATACGTATTTATTATACTTTTACTTCTTTCACTTTTCCCAATTTCTTCTTGTGTGAAAGATTTAGACGTTACGCCAAAGGACCCGAATTCAATACTTGCAGGAAATCTGAATGACGATCCTATGTATATGAAAGAAGTGTTAGCAAAAATTTATGCTAGCTTTACAATTGCCGGACAAGGCTCGAATGGCGGTGCAGATATTTCATCAGCAGATGAAAACTTTTTTACTACTATCAGAGCATTATGGAACCTTCAGGAAATCACTACTGACGAAGCAATGTGTGCTTGGGGTGATATAGGTATTGCTGATTTGAATACTCAAACTTGGAGTCCTTCAAATCCATTCCTTACTGCTCTTTATCAACGTTTAAGTTTAAGTGTTACTTATGCAAATGATTTTATTGGATTTACAAAAGACAGCGAAGACCCTGATATTCAGAGATACAATGCCGAAGCAAGATATCTTAGAGCATTGGCTTATTACTGGTTGTTAGACCTATTTGGAAATCCTCCTTTCACTACTGAAAAGGACGGTGTTGGGTCATATTATCCAAAGCAAATTTCAAGAGATTCTCTTTTTACATATATTGAATCTGAATTATTAGATATCCAAGACAAGGTTGGTGCTCCGGGATTCTCATATCCTCGTGCTGATCAAGGTGCTGTATGGATGCTTTTAGCTAGATTGTATCTAAATGCAGAAGTTTATACAGGAACACCAAGATGGAATGATGTTATAACTTATACTGATAAAGTGATTAATAGCGGTGCATATTCTTTAGCAACTAATTACAGACAAAATTTTGCTGCTGATAATGATGGTGAAAATAATCCTGAAATGATTTTTGCATTTGCTTATGATGGTATTAATACTCAGGGGTATACAGGCCCTACATTCATTATTGAATCTTCTAGTGATGCTGTATATATCAGAGCAGAAAGGTTTCATGGTTTGACAGCAAATACTAACTGGAATGGTAACAGAGCAAGAAAAGATTTCGTGGATATTTTGGTTGATACATTAGCTACTTATGGTGGAAATATAGACCAAACAGATTCAATGTTTTCTGCTTGTCCTGATACAAGAGTTTATTTGAAATTGAAAAAACAAGTAGATATTCCGAGTCCTTCTTCAAGCGGCGATTATGGAGTAGGCGTTTATAAATTTACTGCTAAAAATGCTGACGGTTCTCAAGCTACAAACTATGATCCTGCATTTGCATCAACAGATTTTCCTATATTTAGATTAGCTGATGCATATTTGATGAGAGCAGAAGCAAAATTACGTAATGGAGATAAAGCTGGAGCAGTTGCTGATATCAATGTGATTAGAGAACGCGCATTTGGAAATTCTGACTATGATTATACAGAAGCAAATTTGACATTAGATGAAATTTTGAATGAAAGAGCTAGAGAATTTTACTATGAAGCTCAAAGAAGAACTGACTTAATTCGTTTCGGTAAATTTACCGGAAGTGATTATTTATGGCAATGGAAAGGAGGAACTTTCGAAGGAATAGGAACAGATAGCCATTTGAATTTATTCCCAATTCCGGGTGATGAAATTTCTGCTAATCCTAATATGAAACAAAATCCAGGTTACTAATTCAAAAAATTAAAAAAAGATGAAAAAATATATTTTCCTATTATTATTAGCATTTGTAGGAGTTTTTACGAGCTGCGAAAAAGACGGTGAATTGCTTGTAATGTCTAATGATGTAAAACCGGCTGAATTTTTATCAGTACCTAGCTTTATTCTAAAAAGAAGCAATAGTGCAGATACATTATTATTTACAGCTACTCCTGTTGATCCGGGTTTTAAGGCTTCTGCTAATTATACCATAGAAGTTTGTGCCTCAGGTGATAATTTCGAGAATGCATATACTATATATAGTGGAACTACTATTGACACTGTAAAAATGGCTGTTAGCGATTTAAACCAAATTATGTTGAAAGTCGTTCCAGAAGATACTATTATTGAAGTTGATATTAGAATTCATTCAGTACTTGTTGTAGATGCGGGTACGGGTGCTATTGGTACAGGAGACAGTTTGTTTGAGTATTATTCTCCAATCAAAACTGTTGATGCTTCTGTATTTGGTTTGGCACGTTTGGACCTTATAAACTCTGGTTTAACTCAGAAATTAGTTTCTCCTCTTGGAAACGGTGTATATTTCAACTATGTGAAGTTAAATCCTAGCAATGCTTTTACTTTATATGATCCT
>Ga0114934_10001308_pt1 | contig 16174 bp, 10 predicted proteins | sample 4SBtaG_2_FD_99695 | JGI IMG/M metagenome (GOLD analysis project Ga0114934, IMG submission 99695) | Deep subsurface microbial communities from Kolumbo volcano to uncover new lineages of life (NeLLi) - 4SBTROV10_white metaG | ecosystem: Environmental > Aquatic > Marine > Volcanic ... | reverse complement strand
TCCACCAACACTTATTTTATTGAAGTAAGCCCTATCAAAGCTAGATAATTCTCCTGGTTCAAAAGACAACTCTCCGTTCGAAAATAAACCACTTATAAAATCAGTAAATCCATCAGCCCAACCACTTGTTAAAGGGTCTTCGTCTTCAGAAAAAATAATTATTGAATTCAATTCATTAACCCACACATTAATGTCATCTTTATTTGTTTGACTAGATGTAAAAATAGTTCCACATTCAGTGAAAGAATTATCTTGAGAAGTTATTTCTGAACACATATTCTCATCAAAACTAACAGCGTCGTTATCAATAATTGTTCCTGAAGAATCCCATTTCTTAGCTGGGAAAAAGTTCGCTGCCAACAATAAGATTTTTGATTGAACATTAGTTTCTTCATTATCATAAACAAGTGCGAGGGTTGTTTTATGATTGTTCAAATTATTAATAATACAACCTTGAGTCACTAAGCCTTGAAAATCAATGTTAGGCAATAAGTCATTAATATCAGAACAAGTAATAGTATAATCACTACTTAAAGCATTTATGAAACCATTGGAAATGAATGATAATTTTTGATTAGGATTTATTGTATAATCAATATTTGTTGAATCTTGATCTTGAGAAGTTCCAGAAATACCTTCTCCAGAAATACCATTTCCACTCTTAGTATCTTCAACAACAGTAGTTGTAAAATTAAGTTTAAGAGTTACAGCTCCTTGACCAGGATAAATGTTTATCGCACTACCATCTTGGATTAAATAATTAGTTGATCCACTACTTATTTTTCTAATAATCGAGTCGTCATCACCACTTGTTTGAGCAACTGAATCAACTAAAAAACTTTGATCAAATAATAATTTAAACTCATGATTTTCACCTGTAATATTTGAATCATAAACAATTTTGTCAGTGTCAAATGTTAAGCTAGAATCTTTCAAATATTTTGATAACAAGTATTTTCTATTAGCATTCTCAAAACAAGCATCAGCACTATTATCACAACCCTCACTAAACTGATTAGTTATAGTACTGTCTTCTAAATCATCTAAAATTGGTTGATACCAAGAACTCGGAAGAACTTCTAAAACATAGGACGTATTAGTCGTTTCATTTGGAAAAATTACTCCTCCATAAGTAAATAAATCATTAAACATAGTAGTAGGGGTTTCTTTGGATAAAGGTTTATAACGAGCTTTAATAGATTCTAATAACATCTTATTATTAAATCTTAAACCGAGATAAACAGGGTTACTAGAATCACCTCCATAAACTAACAAAGCAGCATATTCGCCTTCAGGTGTGGCTAGAATATTAACTTTTAAATCAGTTGATTGTCCTAAATAAATATTTGGTTCTTCGCAATCATCACCTGTTAATTCACCCATTAAAACAGTTCCTTGTCCTCCTGAATATTGGAATGAAGAGTGAGTCTTATCAACTACTTGTTCTGAACTTGGTTTTGTTCTTGACCAAAAGTTCATGTAAGCGTTTTCATCAAAACTATTGCCTAAATAATAAAAACGCGCAGACACAGGCCTACCACCCAAATTATCAGAAGATGTTTTTTGAAAAGAACTAATTAAAAAATTATTTTCATTGTTTAGATTAACAACTGGATGATTTACTCCTCCCATTGTTGTTTTTAAAACAACATTCTTATCACGAAATAATTGTTTTGTTTTTGCGTGTGCACAATAACCAGCAATCAATATTCCAGGCTCAGTAGGTAAGACCCCTGAATCAGGTATTTCTAATAATAATGTGTTCCAACTTTTGAAATCATTATCATTAACCGGGTATGCGTATTCTGTTTCCGAATTAACACTTGGAAGTTCATATTCACCATTAATAGTTGTTGCTGCTTGAATTGTGAATAAGTAATCAAGAGTCATTTCTGCTCTCATACCTATTAATTTATCAGTCTCATCATTCGTGGGTGAGAGGTCATAGAGCATTAACAAACCTAAAACAAGGTTTTCTAAGTCTTCAGGATCATTCTCTGCCAACCAATTTTTGTTTAAAGCATTATCAGAAAGTTTTTGTAATATTTCATTTTTATTAGTGCCGGCAGACAAATAGTTAGGAATTAAGCTTAAAAAACCATCAGGATCATTTATGGGATTTATTGTTGCAGTAGGAGCTATGCCTTCTAAAGAATCAGGATATTTGTTTTTTATCCAAAGATAGTACAAAAAATCTTTTCCATCAATAGTATTGGTCTGATCTTCTAACAACTCTTTTAAGATTTTAGTTGCTGACTCAAAATCTTTCTGTTCATTTCGATTCAAATAATAAAGAGCTGCTTTCAATGCGTCATTAGGTAGAGGATTTTTTGATTTTAAAACTCCTAAATAACTTTCAAGACCAACCTTGTATTCTTGAACAAAAGAATCGTGATTCGACCCACAATCGTTTGTTATAGTTGGTTCTGCATTTACAAAACTAGTAGATAACAGCACAATAGTCATTAAAAATATTAAACTCAATATCAAGATTATTTTTTTATTCACTCTAGCCACCCATAAGTATAATAGTTTTAAAACTAGTATTACTCATTTATAAATTATTCTCTTAAAAATATTATTTTTAATAAAAAAGTGTTGGAGTGTGCCTTTCATTATCCGGGTTTGTCCCAAGAGTGCGTCGCCACCACAATTATCACTAATTTTACTAATAGTAAAATTGTGATGGTGCGACGAAGCTTATCTTTGTTCCTATACGCAAGTATAGGGTTAAAGTAAGCGAAGTAGGACTTTTGGGACAAACCCCCATTATCCAAAAAATTTAAATACTAAACACTAAATTATTGTTTGTATGATTAAAGCATTAACTATTAAGCCTTGTAATGTCATGGTTAGAGATAGTTGGTACTTTAATATGCTAAAACATTAAGTACAGACGCTTTTTATCAAGGAAAGTGGATTGTGCTGGTGTTTGATTTCTAAAATATTAAAATAAAATATTAGTACAACCCAAAATTCTTTGTTAAAAGCAAATTATGGAGGTAGATAAACATGCAAGAATGTAATGCGTGCAGAGAAAACATAACAACGCCAGTCTGTCCTCACTGCTTAGAGCAAGAGGTCATTGCTTGGTTACAGGATTATTTTCCAAATAAACCTGAACTTAGATTTAATATAATGGACATCACAGATGACTTAGTAACAGGTAGTTATCCTATAAGTAGTAATTGTTTATTGTGTAAAGGAGCAGTTAGTGTTTGTAGGGATTGTTTTGTTGAAGAAGTTATTAACTGGTTAAAGAAGCATTACTCCTCGTTAATACCTAATTTCTTGCAAGTGTTTGCTTCTAGAATGCCTGTTGAAGAAGTAGTTGTTCAAGTTTTGCCTATTCGTGAAATAGAAACTATTACTTAATATTAAACAAAAAAAATACTGAACAAAAACAAGAAAAAGTAGAAAAAAATTAAACTTGTTTTATTTTTTAATTTATTTTTTAATTTATTAATTACTCTTAATTATTTTTTATAGCTGCTTGTGCTGCTGCTAACCTGGCTATGGGAATCCTGTACGGACTGCAACTAACATAATTAAGTCCTTGTTTATGACAAAATTCTATGCTGCTTGGTTCTCCTCCGTGCTCGCCACAAATTCCTAGTTTAATATCTTTTCTAGTCGCTCTTCCTTTATTAACAGCTATCTCTACTAATTGACCAACTCCTGTTTGATCAAGTTTTTGGAACGGATCATCTTTTAATATTCCTTTATTTAAATAATCAGGAATAAACTTTCCAACATCATCCCTACTAAAACCAAGAGTCATTTGGGTCAAGTCATTAGTTCCAAAACTAAAGAACTCTGCTTCTTCAGCAATCTCGTCAGCTGTTAATGCTCCTCTAGGAACTTCAATCATAGTTCCAACCACATATTTAAGATTAGCATCCCCAATAATTTTATTCGCTGTTTCTTTAACAACTTTAGATTGGTTTCTAAATTCTTCAACATTTCCCACTAGAGGAATCATTATTTCAGGAACAATATTCAAACCTTTTTCTTGATTAACTTCAAGAGCTGCTTCTATAATTGCTTCTGTTTGCATCTCTGTAATTTCAGGGTAAGTGATTCCTAATCTACAACCACGATGACCAAGCATAGGATTAACTTCAACTAAAGAATTCATTTTTTCTCTTAATTGTTCAAGGGTTATTCCTAATTCTCCTGCTATTTCTTTTTGTTCAACTTCTTCATGAGGCAAGAATTCGTGAAGAGGAGGATCAAGTAATCTTATAGTTACAGGCTTATCGCCCATGGCCTTGAATAAACCTTTGAAATCTTCTTTTTGATAAGGCTTAATCTTAGCAAGAGCTTTCTTCCGATCTTCAAGAGAATTAGCAACTATCATTTCTCTCATGGCTTTTATCCTATCTCCTTCGAAGAACATGTGTTCTGTTCTACACAAACCTATTCCTTCTGCACCAAAACTAATTGCTTGTAAAGCGTCTTTAGAAGTGTCAGCATTAGTTCTTACATTCATTGTTCTAAACTCATCAGCCCAATCCATTAAAGTTGCGAAGTCTCCTGAAAGACTTGCTTCTTCTGTATTAATATTTCCTTCAAGCACTTCTCCTGTACTTCCATCTAAAGATATGAAATCAAATTTTTTGAAAACTTTATCCCCAATAGTCAATGTTTCTTCTTGATAATCAATCTTAATGTCTTTACAACCAGAGATGCAACACTTACCCATTCCCCTAGCAACAACAGCTGCGTGACTAGTCATTCCTCCTCTTTGAGTAAGAATTCCTTGAGCAGCGTTCATACCTATAAGGTCTTCAGGACTTGTTTCTATTCTTACAAGTATTACTTCTTCTCCTAATATTTTTTTTTCTGCTGCTTCTTCAGAATCAAAAATTATTTTCCCAACTGCAGCTCCTGGCGATGCAGGCAATCCTGTTGTTAAAATTGTTGCTTGTTTTTTAGCTTCTACTTTAAACATTGGGTGTAATAATTGATCAAGAGAATTAGGATTAATTCTCATTACAGCAGTTTTTTTATCAATTAATCCTTCTCCAACCATATCAACAACAATTTTTAATGCTGCTTTTGTTGTTCTTTTTCCAGTTCTAGTTTGTAACATGAAAAGCTTGCCTTCCTGAATAGTAAATTCCATATCTTGCATATCAGTATAATGTTGTTCTAGTTTCTTGTAAATACTTACTAGTTCTTCATAACATTCAGGCATGACTTCTTTTAATTGAGAAATTTTTTGAGGAGTTCTTATTCCTGCAACAACATCTTCTCCTTGAGCATTCATCAAGTACTCGCCGTAAAACTTGTTTTCTCCTGTCGCAGGGTTTCTTGTAAAACAAACTCCTGTTCCACTAGTTTCACCCATGTTTCCAAAGACCATTGCTTGAACATTAACTGCTGTTCCTAATAATCCATGAATATTATTTATTTTTCTGTAAAGAATTGCTCTCTCATTATTCCAACTTTTAAAAACAGCTTCAATAGCCATTTTTAATTGTTCTTTAGGATCTTGAGGGAATAATTCTCCTGCTTTTTCTTTAATTAATTCTTTGTATTTTGAAACTAGTTCTTTCAAATCCTTTGTTGTTAGTTCTGTGTCGTATTCAACTCCTTTAGATTCTTTAACAGCGTCAAGAATTTTTTCGAATTCATGATGCTCAACATTCATAACTACATCTCCAAACATTTGACAAAATCTTCTATAAGCATCCCAAGCAAACCTTTCATTATTGCTTTTTTTTGCAAGTGCTTCTACAGTTACATCATTCAATCCTAAGTTTAAGACTGTGTCCATCATTCCTGGTAAGCTCTGTGCTGCTCCGCTTCTAACACTTACTAATAAAGGGTCTTGTGAATCACCTAACTTTGTTCCTTGTTCTGTTTCTAATCTTTCAAGATGCTCGTCTATTTGTAACTGCACATTTTCGGGCATACCCCCATTGTTCTCATAAAAGTCTTTACAAACAGTTGTGGCAATTGTGAACCCTGGCGGTACTGGCACTCCTAAGTTAGCCATCTCAGCCATATTTGCTCCTTTTCCACCAAGAAGATCTTTCATGTCTTTGTTTCCTTCACTGCCTTTAACACTAAAAAAATAAACTTTTTTATTCTCACTCATTCTATCACCTCATTAGCTCATACCAAAAATTTTCGAATTTTTGTCGTCGAAAAAAATTTGTTAACATATTAAAAAATTTTGTTAATATATTTGTTGTATGCAAAGCCAATAATCACTATTATTTAAAGTTTACTCTAAGAAAAACAAAAAAATGATTGTAAAAAAACCATCAATATTTAATTCAAACATTAATTTAAATTTAATATTATTTTATTAGTTAATATTATTTATTTAATAAATATTTAAATATTATTTATTTAATATTGTTTAGAATAAAATGTAATCTTTCTTCTACACTCATAACAGGCACAATTATGAGGTTGACGTCCACTTGGTATCCTGCTTCTTGATATGCTTTATAGATTTCTTCACCAATAACCTTTGCTTCTTCAGAAGTTTCTTGTCTAGCGCCTCCTCTGACATCATCAGGAATCCAATCATCTAAGGGGGCTAACCAAAATATTTTTCTATAGCTTCTAAATCCTGAAATGTACTTCACACTTTCAGTTTTTATACCTGCTAATTTGAAATAAGCTATTGAATCTGGTAAACCTCTATCAAAAAACAATACTTTATTGGTGTTAAATTTTGATTCATTCTCCACTTTTTGTTCAAAAACATCATATTCAAATTGTTTGCTTCTAGTATATTCTTGGAGATTTTTTCCTTCTTTCTTAGCTTTTAATATTAGATTTCTGGCAACTTCTGCTTTTATCGTGTAACCATGTTCTTTCATTGCTTTAACTAGAGTGGTTATTCCTGAGCCTGGCCCTCCTGTTATTACAAACCAGTTTGTTTGAACCATTTTTTTATCATCTACTTAATAATTTAATAATTATTCAATAACTTAATTATTTATTATTCAATAATTTAAAAAAATTTAAAAAAAATTTAAGTTAAAGTTAATATAAGCTAAACATTAAAGCTAAAAACGTCTTTTTTTAAAGGTATGTATTAACTATTTTTAAGTTTATTGAGGAAGAAGCTTAATAACCAACTAGAAATGATTGGTTTTTACCACCTAAATAAAATAATTATTTATCCTCTGAAATAGTGATGACAAAGAAAACATATTTAAAGTAGTAACTATTCTTATAATTCAAAAGGGGTGAAAACCGCCTTAAAGGGGGGTAGACGAATGATAGTAAGAGATGAATTTTTAAGCAAATTAAGAAGATACTTCGGCTTAAATCTGTACGAAGTAAAGATATGGACTGCTCTATTGTCTAGAGGAGTTTCAACAGCAGGAGAACTTTCCGACATAGCAAATGTTCCTAGAAGTAGAAGTTATGATATCTTAGAGAGTTTAGAGAAAAAAGGCTTCATAATCATGAAACTTGGAAAACCAATAAAATATTTGGCTGTTCCTCCTGAAGAAGTTGTTGAGAGGGTAAAAAAGAATTTTAAACACGACATGACTGAAAAGATTGATAGATTAGAAAATCTTAAGAACACAAATGTTGTTGGAGAACTTAAAAACTTACACACTCAAGGAATAGAATTAGTCGAACCAAGCGATCTTTCTGGTTCATTAAAAGGTAGACATAACTTATACAACCATTTAGAATTAATGATTAGAGGAGCAGAAAAAACCGTTACTATCTTCACAACCAGTCAAGGATTATTAAGAAAGGTCGAAGGATTAAAAACAGTATTTGAAGAAGTTCATAAGAGAGGAGTAAAAATAAGAGTATGTGCTCCACTTACTAAAGAAACAAAAGATGCTGAAAAAGAACTTAAAGGACTTGCAGAAGTCAGAAGCACTAAAACTAAAGCAAGATTCTGCGTTGTTGATGGTAAAGAAGTTACATTCATGGTTATGAATGATACAGAAGTACATCCAACTTACGACATAGGAATTTGGATTAACACTCCTTTCTTTGCAAGTGCTTTAGAAGAGCTTTTCGAACTGGCTTGGAAAGAAATGAAGAAAGTTAAAGCGTAAACTTTAATTTAACTTTTTTACAACTTTTTTATTTTTTTCTTCTCAAAAATCTTTATTACGAAAAAAGTAGAATATTTCGTTGGGTAATTCAAAAGTTTCATAAACAAGATTTTTTCTCTCTAAAAGTTTCTCAAACCAAACTCTTTTATCATTAGAAATAACTTTATTACCCCCCAGACTTCTTGTTGGAAAACTGACCACGAAACCCTTTGCTTTAGTTAGTAATAAATCAATTATTTTTTCACTAACATTTTTTTTAATTGTTTCTAAACTATCAAGTAATTTGAACATTAATACTAAATCAACTTTTTTTGGAGGAAATGTTTTTAGTTCTTGATAATTAGTAACTAAATCTATTGCTTTAGCATCTCCTTTGACCCCTATTAAAGAAAAGTATTTTTTAATGTCAATCATGTTTTTTGTGGAGATATCAGAAGCATAATAATCTATCTTAACACCTAGTTTCTCCTCTAATAATCTGGTTGCGTAAGGATTAAACCCGCAACCCAAATCTAAGATTGTCTTTGCACCCTTATTTCTAGAAGCTATTTCTTCAAATAATTGTTCGTAATAAGGAATTCTTTCAATAGTTGATTGGTGTAACTCTAACAATTCTTCCATTAATCTTTGAGAATAATTTTCTCCTAATTTAATTATTAATTCTTGTTTCTTGTTCTTAATATCTAAATCAAAAACACCGTATATTTGTCTCAAAACTCTTCTTATTTCAGAAATAAAGTTTTTTACTTCTTTTGATCGCTTCAAATTTTTAATTTCTTTTATTTCAAATAATTTTTTCCTAATTTTTTTATTGTTAAGAAGCGCTTTGTCTATTTTCTCCTCGATGAAAGAGTCATCTAAGTTTAACAATTCTTTCTTGTTTTTAATTATTAGAACTAGTTCTTTTTTTATTTCTTGTTTTAATGAATCCATCTTTTTATGGCCACCAAACCTGTTAATCCATCTATTTGTTTTTGTTCTGTTGAAAGAACCAATATTTCTGAATCCAATTTCTCTGCTGTTCTTAATAATTGTTCAGTATCCTTAAAAATTCCTTTTTCACGATCTTTCAATATTTTGTTTTCAGTAATTATTAATTTCGAAACATTTCCTTCTTCCACTACTTGTTTTACTTCTTTAAACCCGTAAGCTAATCCTTCGTTAGATAAAGCTTTCAAAACTTCTTCCACTACGGCTAATTCTTTTGCTGCTTTTGTTTTCTTAATCAGAGCAGATACTTCTGGTCTTGAAAGTAATTCTCTAATAGCAGTCTTTTCTACATCACTTATTGTTGTAAAAACAAATTTTTTCTTTAATTTATCATTGTAAAGAGGTTTTTTTAATTCTCTTGACAAATAATCTTTCCAAAAAGCAGGACTCCCAGCTATTATCCCTGAATAATTGGTTTTTTCATCCTTAATATTCGCTTCTCTTAATATTTCTTGATAAAAATTAGATTTTTTAGAATTATTTTTAGAATTATCAAGTTCTTTTTTAGAAACACTCCCTTTAAGAGAACTCAATTTTTTCACTCCTTGATTGGTGACTTCATAAAAATTTGCTCGTTCCCTATCAAAAAGGATTATTAGTAAAGAATCTTCTTTCTTAGTTGATTCTTCTAGCTTTTTTAATTGATAATTAAACCAAGAAGTTTTTTTAATAATGATTTCATCATTTATTTCTAATGTGAACGAATGGTGTTCTCCTTTAGGAACAAAATCAGGTGCTTTAGTTATTACTCCTAATAATTTTAAAGATTCACTAGTAAAATCTGTTTTCTCAACTTTTATCTCTAAAAAAACTTTTTTTCTAGTAGTCTTGGCTTTTCCTTCTTTTGAATCACCAATAACTATTTTTCTATCTGTTGATCCTTCTATAAGATCATTTTTTTCAATTATAGAGGACAAGATCCATAAGTCATTAGCGCTTTGAACCAAGACTTTTACAAGGTTGTTCTTCAAATCTTTTTTTAGTATTCTCATTTCGTATCACAAAAAAATTAGTTCTTCTCGAGGATTAGAAAGAGAAACCTTTATATATAAAAGTTTGTAAAATTATTTTAAAGGTAGATTAAAATTATACAATAGTTTTATAATAGTTCAATAATAAGTTTATGATGGTGAAGTTAATGAATTTGTTTGAATCTAAAAAAGCAGTTGAGATGAGAAGTAGTGCCTCAATGGTTGTTTTAATCATAGGTGTCTTCATAATAGCTTATCTTACAATAATGAGTCCTTCTGAAAGAGAGCAAGTTCTTAATGGAGGAGAAATTCCTAATGGTTATTCTGGTCAAGGATACGATGGAGTAGGCGTTAGTGGTGGTCGAGGAACTCTTTTAATGACCAAATTTGTTGGTGACTTAAAAATTAAAGGTTCTGAAACTGTTGAACATGATATTCCTAGTTCAACAATATTTACTGCTGTTAATACTAAAGAACTTCAAAAAATTGATAATTTATATGTGAAGAACAGCCCTTTTTCTAAACAAGAAAGAACTATTAATTTCAACGCCGACCTTGTTAACACTAAGAATTACATGTTGAGTTTCAATGTTATAAGGGCTTCTGGAATGATCAACATTTTTTTGAATGGACAATTAATTTTTAGTAAAGAAATAACCAGTAATAGTCCTGAACCAATTATTTTACCTCCTGAACTAATAAAGACCACTAATAATATTACTTTCTTACCAGAACCTATTGGTTGGCAATTTTGGAAAGCTAACGAGTATGAATTAAGCAACATCATCGTTGCTGGCGATGTAACTGATTATTCTAGTAGTAGAAGCGAACAATCATTCGCAGTTCCTGCTGATGAATACGAAAACTTAGAGACTACTTCCTTAGAATTCGTTCCTGAATGCGATCCTAGTACTAGTGGAAGAATCTTAATAATGCTTAATCGACAAAGCGTTTATTCAGGATTAGTTGATTGTGGTGTTCTTAACAAGCAAGAAATATCTACGAGCATGTTAAGCCCTGGAACTAATGTTATTAGTTTTAGTTCTAAACAAGGAAGTTACTTGATTGATAGAATAAAACTTGTGAGTCATCTTAACCAAAAAGATTACCCTACTTATTACTTCAATCTTCCTCAAGACATGTTCGCGCAAACAAGCACTTTTAATGGAAGAGTTGTTATGACTATTAGGTTTAATGATATGACTTCTTTAAAGAGTGGTTCAGTGGTTGTTAATGGTTTTCAAGACACATTTCAAACCCAAGATTATTATTTCCAAGCAACTCTCGACCCTAACATCTTACAACCAGGTCCTAACTCTATAAACATTGAACCTATGAGTGAAGATTTGCACATAGCAGAGTTAAGAGTGGAATTACTAGGTTAAAAAAGATGGAGAAAAACTTTTTTCTTAACAATTATTATTCATTCATAATTAAAAAGAGGTTATAGAAGTTGGTTGATGATAAATTAGATGAACTAGACACTCTGAAACAAGAAATGAGTCGACAGGCTCTTGAATGGAAGCAAAAAAGGGAAATTAGTGAGAAAGATTATGATTCATTTGAAGAAATTTTAAAATACTACGATATAGGTTATATTAAAGCTTATTTTAACAATTTAAAAGAAATTGCAGAAAAAAACAGAAAAAAAGCAAAAGAAGCTGCTAAGAAAAAAACAAAAGAAAAAGAGAAAGAAGATAATAAACCTACAGATAATGATTCTAGTGGTGAAGATGAAGAAACAGAAGAAGAAGTTGAAGCTACAGAAGAAGAAACAAAAGAACCTCCTCCTAAACTTGGCTTTTGGAAAAAATTAAGATCACATGGTGCTAGCGCAGGTCGTGGAGTGGCAAAAGCAACTGGCAAAACTATTAAATATGGCGGCATATTAGGTTGGAAAGGATTAAAAAAAACTCCTGGAGCAATAGCCAAAGGTTCAAAAGTAACTTACAATGGAATAAAAGCTAGTTTTGATCCTAATCACCCTGTAAACAAGCCTCTGAAGTGGCTAGGACAAAGAACCCCTAACACAATTTCATTCTTTTTCTTAATAATATTATTACTCATTCACTTATTCGATGCGTTCGTGTTCGGATTTGGAGGAAGTCCTCAAAGAATACTGACAATGACTATTGCTTACACACTAGTCACTATCTACGCAGTTGTTTTCAAATATGGTGCAGATGCAAAACCAGTCACTTATGCTATTCTAAGTGCTTTAGAAATATTTTTACCAATGCTTACTGGCTTAATGACTTACTTAGGTAATATGATGCCTTTTATTCAATCATCAGGATTACAAACTTACTTCATAACAGCAATTACTTTCACTCCATTCTGGGTTTTGTATGTTGCTTTTACTGACGGTGAAAAAAGTGCTAAAGTTGCTAAGATATACCTTGCAGGATTATTAATCCTTGCTTTAATAATTGTTTTTGCACAAATGAGTTTCCCAAATTTTTTCAATCAAGCAAAAGGCGTTAATGTTGGTCGACCAATAAAAGATTTTTTTTCTCAAGTAAGCTTCTCATTCGGAACTATTAAAACAAAACTCACAGGAGTGTTTAATCTTAATGTAATAAAAACTCGTATCAATAATACTCTCAATCCTTATGCAAAATATTATTCTGGGCAAGTAGAACAAAACTCTAGAAAAAAATTAGGTGTTTACATTGAAGATCTTAAAAGTTTGACGCCTAATAATTATGTTGATGAAAAACCAATAATTATGGCTCAATTAGTCGGAAAGAGTTTCTTAGATAAAACAATATTAGTAACTCCTAGTTGCAGAATAGAAAGTAGGGATTATAGTGCTCCTGGAACTCCTGATCCTAGAGATTCTATTGATTTGAATTATCAATTACAAAGAACTGTTACTTGTGAACTACCAAGTCAAAGCAAAGAGGGTTATTTTGATGCAGTCATAGGCGCTAATTTTAATTTTGAGACTTGGGCATACATAACTTACACCTTTGTAGATCTTAAAACTATTCAAAACTATTATTTGCAAAATAAGGATGTTAATACAGAATTAGGAATTGATCCTTACCCAACAGCTATTTACACTAGTGGCCCAGTCAGCATAGGTGTTAGTAGTTCTAAACAACCAATAGATATTAACACTGAAAAACCTGCTAATGAAGCTATTAAACAACAATTTGGTTTCACCATAGATAATGCTTGGCAACAAGGAAGTATAAAGCGAGTTGAAGAAGTGGATGTTTTGATTCCTGAAGAATTTAAGCTTGATGATTGCAAACCTCTTCCTTGGTCTACTGAAGAACAATTGCCTGAAGAAGGAATGTACAAGTATGTTTTTAGTTCTGATGATTTTTTTAATAAGAAGACCAATAATAATTTTGATTATAGACAAGATTTAAGAACAATTACTTGCAAATTATTTCTTCGAGATCAAGAATCTATGGATAATGTTGTTACTTTTGGTTCTAAAACACCTGCAACTTTCGTAGTCATGGCTAAGTATAATTATTTGGTTGAACAAAAAACTCGTTTGAGGATAGAAAAATGAATAATAAATCATTTGAAAAAAATAATTTACTGAACAAAAAAATTATTATTAAAAGAGTTGGTTTAATCTCAATCCTATTATTGGTTTTATTAATTTCTTCTTGCACTCCAAAAACCCCTTTTATAGAAGATTATCACACAGGCACAGAAGGTTTGGTTTTGAGTTTTGTTGATAACACTCCTCCTGCTAAGGTTTTTGAGGAAGAAACCATTCCTATAAATATGAAACTAGCCAATCTGGGCGCTAAAAGTGTTCCTCTTGATAAAGTATTATTTAAGCTTAGAGGAGATTCTTTTTACACTAATGTTCCTGATAATAAATTGTCAGATGTTATTGATGATTCTTTTTTTGCTAATGCTGATAACACTGCGAGTAATAATTTTTTGGATAGTTTTGTTAAAGAAGGGCAAAATTATGTTTTAAGAACTATTAATGGTAAGAGTTATAGTTATCCAGAAGGAGAAACTGCATGGTTATATCCCTTTGCAGAAACTAAAAAGATTAAAGGAACCAGAGAACAACCTGAAACAGAGCTTTTTGGAGAGATTTGTTATCCTTACGAAACTGATTTGAGCACTAGTATTTGTGTTGATGTGAATCCTTATGATGAAGATAAAAGAGCGCAGGTTTGTGAAGCTAAAAAACTTGTGTTTCAAGATCAAGGAGCTCCAATCTCCATTCTTAGTGTTGATAACATTCCTCAGTTTGTTAATAGAGCTGAGCCTGGTGGCAGAGGTTTTGTTAGATTAGTAAAACCAGTTTTTGAGATAGAAATTAGTAATAAGGGTTCGGGAGTCATAGTTACTGATTCTATTAAGGGCGAAGGTTATCAAGGTTTGGAAGATACTTGTGGGATGAATATTCCTTTGCAAGAAATTAATAGGTTTAACATTGAAGCTTCTCTTAGCGGAATTAAGCTTGATTGTATTCCTGAAAAGCCTTATCTTAAAGGAAAAAGCGTTATTGTTAAGTGTGAGATGAAATTAGACGATGTTCAATTAACCACTCATAATTATTTTGATGAATTGCAAATAAATGTTTCTTATATTTACAAAGACGTTATTAGTACTTCTTTTGAGATAATGAGACGATTTAGAGAGAACAATGATGATAGCAATCAAGATTCATTAACTTATTCTGAACAAGACGCTAACCCTGCTTATGTGAACGGTGCTCTAAGGTGTGGTTATTGCGATGATAATCCTAACTCTGATGATTGTGAAGGTTGGCCTAGTAATGCTCAAGAAGTTAAGAAAAAATATGGATTTAATTTTGAGTGTGCTTGTTCTCAAAAAACTTGTTATGAACTCGCAGCTAGTGGGGCATGTGTTGTTGGTAGTACTTGGTGTCCTGGAAGCAATTATTGTTGCGTTCCTGATTTTAAGAATAAAGTAGATGCTTGGACTCAAGCTCAAAAAACAACTTCAACAACCACTAGTACTGGTGGTTAAAAGAGGTATTAATTTAAAAGTGTTTAAAAGAATTCTCCTAACCCTTTTTGTTTCATCCCTTCTGTTTTGAGTTTTTTTAATGAAGCAATTATTCTTTCATTACTAAAATCGTGTTTTTCAACTAGTAACTCTTTAACTTTAGATTCATTAACAGAACTCCATTTTAGTTCATAATCATTTGTTACTGGTAATTCTTTGAATATTTTTAATATTTCTTTCCAACTAAAATCATAATTATCCTGCCATTTAACTTCTTCAAACAATTCATCAAAGTGTTCTCCGTGTCGTTCTAATAGTTTCAAAGCTTTTTTGGGGCCTATGCCTTTAATTCCTTCTCGATTATAATCAGTTCCTACCAGTATTGATAAAACTATTAATTGATCAAGGGTTAATTTTAATTCGTTCAAAGTAGTTTTTAATTCTAATAATTCAGGCAACACTTTTTCATAAGCAAGAGTGTTTGTTTTCTTTCTTCTTCCTGATAAATTCAAATTCCTTATCACTCTTTGAGCTCCAAATAAGAAACTATCTGCGTCTTGACTTACAACTGCGTAAGCATCGCCTTTTTTTACTAAATGAGCTGCTTGTCCTTCTCCTTCACTTAAGGCTTGGATAACTGGTAAACCAAGGGCCGACAATAATTGTTTTGCTTCTTCTATCATTTCAGAGTCTAATCTCGCTGTTCGACCAGAATATTTTTTCATAGCATCTATGTCTTCTCTTTGTTCTGCTTCTTTTAATTTCATAAGGGCGTTTGCTTTAACTTTGTTTCTTCTTTCCCTCTCAACTTTTTTTAATAAGGGTGCTTCTCCATCAAAAACAAAAACAAGCTTCAAACCCTTGCTCATAAGAGTTGTTGTTCGATTAAATAATCCTATTAAGTGACTAGTAATATTTCCTTTACTGTCTTTTAGAGGAGTTCCATCACTCATCCTGATAGTGGTTAGAAATTGATATAACATGTTAAAAGCGTCTACAGCCAATACTTTGTTATTTAATTCTTCAAAGGATAATTCTTTTCCTTTTAATAAATCAGTTATAGCGACACCCATGAATTAAGGATAATCAAGAGTTATTAATAAAGATAATTGTTATTTTTTGGTTTAATCCTAAATTAATCACTTAATCAAGTTAAAAAAAAGTAAGCCTTAAATAAGAATACATATTTAATGTGCTAATTGT